>Ga0183099_1000076_pt1 | contig 105222 bp, 76 predicted proteins | sample Biomet1_FD_127788 | JGI IMG/M metagenome (GOLD analysis project Ga0183099, IMG submission 127788) | Microbial communities from bioreactor (seeded with anoxic lake sediment) at LBNL, California, USA - Biofuel metagenome 1 | ecosystem: Engineered > Bioreactor > Anaerobic > Unclassified ...
CACTATCTGATAATCTTTTGAGCCATGATTATAAGCCCAATAAATCCAGGAAACTACTCCAGGTTTAATCCAGGAAGTATCTTTCAATTTACATGGTTCGCTCACATCGGTTATCAGAGTAGATTCTACCACATCTGATAAAGATCCAATCATAACAACTCTCCATGGTGAGGTCCAAGAATCTGATGCCTCAACATTATTTTGAGCCAGATGAAGCTTATAACAAGATGGATTATCTTTATTTGTGAGACTTGATGCACAATGGTTCCTAGTAATGCCGCTTTCAGAGAATAGTGCCCAAACAGAATTATCTATCTGAAAAAGAGCAGGATATCCCCAGTTCATTTCACGAGATGAGTCTGTACCATCTGTATTTAATGGAAAGAAATCTTCATAAGGTGTATTATATTTTTGTGTCCAACGTTTTATTTCAGGTGCCATTTTATAGGTAGTTTCTTCATCTGAAATCATTGTATGTTGTAGTTTTGACAGTTCATATCTGAAAGCTATACCATCATTAAATATACGAAAGGTAATATTTACATCTCTATTCAGATCATCAACAAAATAGTAAGTGCATTCGGTTCCAGAATTAAAGCATTTTTTTCTTTTGCCTACTTGCATTATATAGTTTTCTTCTATCTTTTTATCTTTTGAAATTGATTTTAATCTCAGATTCTTACCTCCTCCATCTTGAGTTAAAATTCCAACAGACGAAAGTGTAACAACATGAACTTCTCCTTTTTTACTTTTATATGATACATTGAAGGAAGTATTTCCAAAACTAGTTACACAGTCTACCGATATTTTTCCATTCGGAGATACTGAAGCAAATGATTTAACTGAAACAAAAAAAATAAAAGCTATTAAAAATAGAATCTCTTTTAAAATAAAATTGAACTTCATATTTCTTTATATTTTAATGTATATCTTCTTTTTGTAAAGCGGATAACCTATAGCCCAGTTTAGTAATACAAAAACAATTGCATAAACAAGAGAAGCTACATAATCATCGGGCACCACAGAATGAATGCCGCCAAACAAAGCTTTACTGATTCCGAAATCTGCAAAAACAATATTCATCAGTTCACTGATAACATATATAAAGAGCGGATTAACCCCAAACGAAACAAAGAATGGAGTCCATCCTTTATTGCCTTTGTCATCAATAACATAAATGAACCATGCCAGCAGACAAGTAGCTAATCCGCAAGTGAGAAGTACCAGTGTAGGCGACCATATACGTTTGTTCATTGGCAGTCCGTACGTAAAAAGCAAACCTATGATCATCAATACAAAGCCAAAGATAAACAAGTGAAGCATCTTATTTTTCAGATCAGCATGTTCCATCAGAATCTTTCCTCCCCAGAAACCGAGAATTGTATGTGCGATGGATGGAATAACACCAAGCAATCCTTCCGGATCAATCGGGCTCTTTTGATATAGATGAGCTGTTCCAAATACTCCACGATCTACAATACACAGAATATTTGTTTCATCACATATATAGCCATTAGCTAACAGCAGCAATAAAGCATATCCCACCAATAGGAAGCCTGCCAACCACGGAAGCCATTTATGGCTAACCGTTACAGCAAGCAGCGAAACTATACCGTAACACAATGCAATACGCTGCAAAACTCCTGGTATCCGAATATGATCGAAGGGCAGAAAGTCCCCCTTACAACAACCCTCGAACCAATAGATAGCCCATCCAATTAACAAGATAAGGCAAGTTCGTTTCAATATTTTTAGGGCTAATGGATTTGACCATTTAAACTGAAACTTTCTCAATGATATAAAAGTAGACATTCCTACCATAAACAGGAAGAAAGGAAACACCAGGTCGGCCAGTGACAAGCCATTCCAGGCAGAGTGACGCAAAGGTTCGTATGAAACCTTACCTCCTCCGTTATTTACCAGAATCATGCCTGCAACTGTAAGTCCGCGTAACACATCGAGCGAAAGCAAACGTTGCTTCTGGGGTATATTGTTTTGTGTATTTTCCATTATTCAGAGTTTAACCGATTAATTATTTCCACCGAAAGCCTTTGCAAATACCTCTTTTGCCACAGTTACACAATCGTTTTCAGGAGCAGAAGTATACGGATTTGTAGCCTTTGTCCAAGGTTCTTCCATGGAATAATAATCCAGTTCCACCATTGGTTTGCCATTAAGTACATCAGATAGCATCTTCCAGTAAGCTTCCCAACGTTTGTAATAGAAATCTTTCAGAATACCATTCCATTCCTTGTGGGCATAGTCGCGCAAACCACCCTCATTGGCCGAATAACGATTACCCCAGGTTGTAATCTGTACACGTGCATTCCACTCGTAAAGGTTCTTTTCTTCTTCGTTATTACCAAGGTTACGAGCATTTTCAATCCATGTACCTACACGGAACTCACTGCGTGTACCCAATAATTTATCCTGCAAAAGCAATAATTTAAGGAATTCTTCAGAGTCTTTCTTAAAGGCTTTCTTATCAAAACTCTTAAAATCGGCTATTGTGCGGTTATAAACAATTCGTCCACGATCGGCCAAAGACTGGCGTACAACATCCACCAAATCATATTCAAAGTTATTGTTTCCTTTGTACTTATCTGCAACTTGCACCATTAATCGGGCAGCATCTTCTGTTGATGTAGGATCATAATAATTCTCCATCTTTGACCAGCTTGAAACCTGGAAATTATTCAATGACGGACGACCACAGAAAATAGACTCGTGTGTTCCTTGTTGATTATTTCCTTGCGGACAATTCAATATGCCATTAGCCAATACTGTCCATGCCTGCTCTATTGTATTGTCTTTTGCTCCATATCTGGCAGTCAGATATTCTTTTATCCATTCTGTTTTTGTTACCTTTTCTGAGCGCCATGGTAATTCAGTCATCAGTTCAAACATCATCGGATTGTTTTCAATACCCTCCATTGCAAGACCAATACCTTTCAAATGTTCAGCCAATGGATTATTTCTTGTTTCATAGTAATTATTCAGTAACTGATCAAAGCGGCCATGTAGTCCAACATTTCCTCCAAAATTTTCAAGCATACAGAAAAGCCAGTCATGTTGTTTATATCCACCTTCTCTGTACCATAAAGATGGTTTCATTCCCCACATTGGGCGACATTCACTAAACAGGTCGAGTATCAGAAGATCTCCGTTCTTCATATTCTTTATCATATCTTCCCGTGGATTTTCTGTCCATCCCTGAACAACCCACACCGCTTTCGGATTAACTTTCTTCATAGCATCCATTACTGCCTTCCCGGCAGCATCAAGATCTACTTTTTCAATTCCTTTAGCTTCGTGGAACGGGTCCATTGAATAGTAATTAGCTTTGCCGAAAAGAGCTTCCTGTTCTTTATAGTATAAAGCTGCAATCTCTTTGAAACGGCTATCGGTTGGTTGTAAAAATGCAGGACGTAAATATCCGTTCCACAATTCGGGTTCAGTTACATTCAGCCCTAATTTTTCTTTTGCGTCATGAGGCACCATTCCTGAGTAACCAGGAAATACTGGTTCAATGCCATATTCCCTCATACGTTTTACAATCTTCTTCTGCAATGCAGTTTGTTGTGTATACCATGAATCAGGATTCGGACCTCCCCATCCTTCCAGGTTATTCATTTCCCACCAAGCCATGAAAGCCGGTCCGGAAATAAACTTATTTATTTCTTCTTTAGAGTAGCCCAGTTTTTTAAGCATATTAAACCATACACACTCCTCGCCTACTACAGCCAGTGGTAAATTAATACCATGCAATGCCATCCAGTCAATTTCCTGTTCCCAGCGTTTCCAATCCCAGAAAGCCATAGAATAAGAGAATGTACAATAGTTGAAATCGTAACGAAGCTTTAATGAAGTTTCATGACGTTCTTTCTTTGCTACTTTAGGTAAAACAGCAGGTAATTTTGCCGACATGCCATTCCATGACAAATGCACTCCTGCATAATATTTAAGATACCAGTTAATTCCGGAAGCTGCACTTACGTAATTATTAGCACGCACCACTACCTGGGTACCTTTCTGATCGAGTTCAAAATAATCTTTGTCTCCGATACTTTTTAATTCAATGGCAAATTTTTTGGAAGCACCTTTATCGATTCGTTCCAACATTCCTGTGATAGGATTAGCAAACAACTGGCAAGTTAGCCAGCACATCATAAATATACTGAGTAATTTCTTCATAGTGTTAACATTTGAAGGCAAATATAAGGCTTTCCTTATATTTGGAAGATGAAAAACGAAAAATAAAGGATGAAAAACATACAGAAACAGTAAAGCTCCATATTACATACACCATAGTTTACACGGGCGATACAAAACCAATACACTCAAAATCTGCCGCCAATAAATTAAAATTATAAACCAGCGTTTGAACAATACTTCCTTTTATTTTTTAAAAAGCCGGGCAGATACTTTTTATAAAAAAAAGGCCGGATATAAGAGATTAATAAATGAAACAGGAATAAATTAAATGAAACAAGTTACAGTTTCCTAAAGTTAACAAATGCAAACGTTTATCATTAAAGATCTTTATTTCGTCAGTATATAATCAAATGGGCAGTATTTTCATAAAACTAACAATCTATAAATCAAGTATGAAACACTTTTTAACTCGAAACAACCCATAAGTTTTAAAACTATTCACCAGCTTTTCCGACATACTTTTTTACTTTTAGACTTAACTAACTGATTATAAGCTGCGGGCTTTTTTATTTCACCCCGTATATAAACAAAAAACAGGGGGTATTTTTCCGCACAGATACTAAACGTCTTTATTAGGGTTGAAGTAATCTTTAAACAAACCTAAGTAATTCGTAATTCACCACTTTTTTATCATCTTCATTTTTAGTAATGCCTGTATGTAAGAGTTCATTATTAATCCGCTTTGATTCAGATTCATTTTTAATATATTATTCCTTTTATGAACTTCAGCAACATTTTTAATAAAAATAACGCCATCCATTCTTGATTTGGGAATTATAAAGCCAAATTCATCTTTCCCCTTACTATTTCCAATAAATCTCATTTTAAGAACATCAGAACAAGTAAGCCTTTCCATAGATAAATAGCATGAATCAATATTCAATTTATTTATAAGAGATTCGATGCTGCCGGATGGAGCAGGCTCTAGTTTCCCAACTTTAAAATTATCTTCCTTAAGGTTTGACGATAAAATAGACCCACTTTCAGCAGCCAATGCGATACACGAATAATCACTTTTATACTTATTTCTCATATAATACCCAAAAGAGTAATGATCCAGAATTGATAACACCAGATGATAGCTTACATGCCCAAAATGTTCAAATATGGTAATTGATTGGTTTGCGTCAAGCAGATTGTTTATTGCGAATTTTGCATTTTCATACATTGTGCTGTCTCTACTTATAAAACGATAATATGAATCGGACGTTTGATCTATCGACGCAATGCTATATCGTATCAGTTCAGATTCTTTTTTATTGAATATGTTCTTAAAATCATGATTCGCGTCAAATATTGATAGCACATTTTTAAGAGGAGTTTTCGTTTCAAGCAAAAGTTTACAGATAGTATTCAATTCATTATTATTGAATTCCGCATTAAGCGTATAAAAGAAATTAAACAAATCCACCCTACTTTTTAAAGGAATAGAATTCATATCAAGTCCTAAGAATAAGACCTTTTCCTTAGATGTTAAATTATATTCTTTTATCCAACGAAAAAGAGATATAAAAGAGTCTGAATACAAGCTATTATTAAAATAAGTAGAAATAGTATCCAATTTAAAATATTGATCTCCGGCAATATACCTGTTAATATAAAAAGATGATTCCAAAGGAATTTCAAGCAAAACAATTCTACAATTATTATTAACAATTCGGTTCTTAATCATCTCAACAGCAAAATCATTCATTGTACTGCTGCCATGTACCGTTTCTCCTATTGCAAGTATTTTCTTTTCAGAAAATGGGAGATCTTTAAAATTGTTATTTTCCAGACGAATGACATCCTGCTTTTTCAATATCACATTGGGTTCATGATTATTAGTTGATAGTTCATCGATATTTTTTCCATCAATAAATATATCTAAATCAGACATCCATATCTTCCCTTTTTTTTGTTTAACGCCACTTGCTACAATCGTCAGATTCAATAATAAAGGATTATCTACAATCGCAGATTGAGTCGATACGGTCCATCCTTTATTCAATGGCAATTTAAGTGTATCGATTAAATTTATTCTTTCACCTTCACCTATAGAGCCTACAGTCAAATACAATTCTTTGCAATCCTCTGTTTTATACTTAACTTTCACTTCAATCTTTGATACTTTTTTATTTATATGAAAGGTTGGAAATATACATCCCATTGCACCTTTTTTTTCACCCATAGTTTCTAATAGCAATGAATGCGGGTATGCTTTATTATCAACAGATGATTTTAAAAAAAAGTCTTTAGGATTTTCTGCCCAGTTATATCTCATAAAATCCTTATTTATAGGTTTTGCAAATAAATAGCACTGCGACAACAGTAGTAATAATACAATTATTTTTTTCATATTTTAATAGATTTAGCCTATCAGAAAATAGATACCACCGAAGAACATTCACAGGGTCTAAACAACTATTTTCGTTTTTCTATAGTTATCTCTGAACTCTTTTGGCGAACAGTCTTTTTTCTTTTTGAATATTCTATTAAAGTTAGAAAGATTGTTGAATCCACATTCGTAACAGATTTCAGCGACTGATTTAGTAGAGTCAACAAGTAAACGTGTAGCAAATCCCAAACGGATATCAATAATAAAATCAGAAAGATTCTTTCCTGTACGAAGTTTAAAGAAGCGACTGAAAGATACAGAAGTCATTCCAACCAAATCGGCTAGTTTCGACAAACGAATTTCTTCTTTATAATGATCATTAATATAGTCCTGAACCTTCTGCACCCGGCGACTGTCTGAATGTAGTCCGATTTTTGCAAACGATGAACTTGAAAGAGTATGCGCATCATCGCAAAGAGAAAGTTCATAAAGTATAGTCATAAACTTAATTACAGCATAAAAGCCTTCTTTCTCTGTGGCAAGAGTATCAAGCAGATGATAGACTTTAAGAATAGCCGACATTGGAAAAGATATTCCCTTTTGAGCACGTTCCAACATCTTCCGGATACTATCAAACTGGTTTTTATTTATAAAACTCTTGAAAAAGAGGTCTGATGAGAATTGAATAGTAATCTCTCTTATCTCTTCCGACTTACATTCATGCTGTTCCCACACATGCTCCAGATCCTTACCCGTAATAAGAACCAAATCATATTCGCCAACCACTTCTACAGAATCGCCTACAATACGTCTGACTCCGGTTGCTTTTTCAGTAAAATTAAGTTCAAATTCCTGATGACTGTGTATAGGGTAAGTAAACTCTTTCTTATAACGTTCTGCAATATAGAAACAATCTTTATCAGAAAGAGGTGTTATCTCGTGGATAATATGATTAGCGTGTGTATTCATCTGGCATTAGTTAACAAAGTATTGTACAGGCAAATATACAATACTTTATCAACAATGCAACACTCTGTAAATAAATTATTTTTTGATAGAGCGAAAATCAGTACCAGTGGGGTTTTGGAATACAGCTAAATCAAATTCTGATATAACAGCAAGTACGTGGTCCATTACATCAGCCTGCAATGTTTCGTATTCGGCCCATACTTTTGAGATAGAAAAAAAGTAAAGTTCCATCGGGATTCCTTTTTCTGTGGGTTGCAAATGTCTCACCATAAGATGCATTTCCTGATTGACCGCAGAAAGGCTTTTTAAGTAACGTTCCAGGTATGCACGAAACACACCCAGATTCGTCTGTCTTTGTCCATTAACCAGTACAGAATCATCGACTCCACACTCCTGGTTATAGGCTTTTAATTTTTCTTCTGTCTCTTCTATATAATCCTTCAGTAGGGCAATCTTACGAAATTTTCCCAGCATCTCGGGTGTGCAAAACTTCACACTGTTCATGTCAATATTGATGGAACGCTTTACACGTCGCCCTCCTGATTCGTGCATTCCCCTCCAGTTCTGAAAAGAATCACTTACCAATGCATAGGGTGGTATTGTAGTAATTGTATTATCCCAGTTACGAACCTTCACTGTGTTTAAGGTAACATCAATAACAACACCATCGGCATTATATTTAGGCATGGAAATCCAGTCGCCCGGACGAAGCATGTTATTTGCTGATAGTTGAATTCCGGAAACAAATCCCATGATGCTATCCTTGAATACTAACATCAACACAGCTGCCGAGGCGCCCAATCCGGCAAGAAGAGAAGCCGGAGATTTATCAAACAAGATACTAAAGATCAGTATACCGCCTACAAAAAAGATAACAACCTGCACTGTTTGCAATAATCCTTTAAGTGGTCGGTCATGATACTTTTCTATCTGATCATAAACAATATATATAGCGGTGCAGAAGGTAATAAAGAATCGCATTACCACTGCAATAATATATATCTGGGTTATCTTGAAAAAGAAACTATATAAGGGAGAACCCGCCGGAAAAGCTATAGGAAATAAAAAGTAGATCAGCACAGGAGCCACCACATGACATAATTTTGCCATCACCTTTTCGTCAAAGATAATATCGTCCCATTTTGCTTTTGTTTTGTTCACAAGCTTCTTAACTACCTTAAGCAGAATCAGCTTACAGACAAAATCGGCAAGGAAAGCAATTCCAATAATAAGACCAAAAATAACCCACTGATTTAAACTATTCGCCTCCTCAGACGTGAGTCCAAGAAGGCGAAGAAGATTATTAATTGATTGAGTAATCACATTTTCCATATAGACTAAATTCGTTCTGAAATAGGTATATACTCTTGTACCTCAAGCACATTCTTGTAAGCCGGACGGATAATACGTTTGCCCTCGAAATTGAGTTCTTCAATACGATGAGCCGACCATCCCACAATACGTGACATGGCAAACAATGGAGTATATATTTCCTGAGGCAAGCCAATCATTTCATATACAAATCCAGAGTAGAAGTCCACGTTACTGCACACTTTCTTACCACCGGCTCCTTTGAATGTGTTAAAGCATTCAATAGAACGTTCCTCAAGCAATTCCAGGAAGTTAAATTCCTCTTCACGTCCTTTTTCTTTTGCCAGTTCACGAGCCATTTCCTTGAGTAATATTGCACGCGGATCTGAAATAGTGTAAACAGCATGTCCGATACCGTAAATAAGTCCGGTTTTATTATATGCCTCTTTATTTAAAATTCGATTCAGATATGTATCAATCTCCTTCACATTTGTCCAGTCGTGAATATGTTCTTTCAGGTGATTAAACATATCTACTACCTGAATATTGGCACCACCATGCAATGGGCCTTTCAGTGAACCGATTCCTGCAGCAATAGAAGAATAAGTATCTGTACCGGTTGAAGATGTTACCCTTACAGTAAAGGTCGAGTTATTACCACCACCATGTTCTGCGTGAATAATCAGCAATAAGTCGAGTGTACGTGCTTCCAGGTCAGTATATTCCTTCTTAAGCATATAAAGAAAATTCTCTGCAATAGAAAGTTCTTCTTTAGGATGACGAATATGTAATGACAGTCCGAATGTTGCATGTCGAAGAATGTTATATGCATAAGCGATAATTGTAGGGAACTTGGAAATCAGTTCAATACTCTGACGCATCAGGTTATCGCGTGATGTATCATCGGGATTTGCATCGTAAGTATACATTTCGAGTACGCTACGAGCAAGAATATTCATAATATTATTTCCTTCCAGATCAAGGATGTTCATTTTCACCTTTTGCTCCAGAGGCATATTTTCATTGATCAGTTCTCTGAAAGAAGCTAATTCTTCTTTATCAGGCATACCGCCCGAAAGCAACAAATAAGCAACTTCCTCAAAACCAAATCTACGTTCCTGCATAACTGCATGTGCAATGTCCTCAACATCCAGTCCACGGTAAAACAGTTTACCGGGAATAGGTTGTAATCCACCTCCTGGAATACGTTCGTAACCAACTACATTACCAATTTTGGTAAGTCCTACCAAAACTCCGGTACCATCTTCGTTGCGTAATCCACGCTTAACGCCAAACAATGTGAATAACTCATTGTCTATCTTAGCAGTACCTTTAATCGACTCAGACAATTTGTATATGATATATTCCTTTTTCATAAGCGTACATTTATTTATCCTTGAATGATAGAAACTATTAAATCACGGAACTCAGTTGTTGATAGTGAAACTCCATTAGGCATAAAACGAGCCAGATCGTTGGTAGCTTTACCACTTTCAAAAGCCTGTTCCATAGCCGAAGTAATCAGATTAGCAGCTTCGTTCCAACCAAAATATTCGAGCATCATTACTGCCGAAAGCAATAATGAAGATGGATTAACAATATTCTTACCTGCAATATTAGGAGCTGTTCCGTGAGTAGCCTCAAAAACAGCATGTCCGGAATTATAATTAATATTCGCACCTGGCGCAATACCAATACCTCCTACCATTGCCGCCAACTGATCTGAAATATAATCACCATTCAGATTCAATGTAGCAATAACAGAATATTCCTCCGGAATAAGCAATGTATTTTGCAAAAATGCATCTGCAATAACATCTTTAATAACAATTTTACCTTCACTTAGTTCTTTACCGAACTCACGTTCGGCCAACTCATAACCCCATTTCTTAAATCCACCTTCAGTGAATTTCATAATATTACCTTTATGCACAATAGTCACACTAGGCAGGCCATTTGTTAAAGCATACTGAATAGCAGCACGAACCAGACGTTCGGTTCCTTCTTTAGATACAGGTTTAACTCCGAAAGAAGATGTCTCTGGGAAACGGACTTTCGTCACTCCCATTTCATCACGAAGAAAGCGATAAAACTTTTCAGCTTCAGGAGTTCCTTGTTCCCATTCAATGCCGGCATAAATATCTTCTGTGTTTTCACGGAAAATATGCATATTTACTTTCTGTGGTTCTTTTATGGGAGAAACAACTCCATGGAACCAACGAACCGGACGAAGACAGACAAATAAATCGAGTCCTTGTCTTAAAGCCACGTTCAAAGAACGGATACCTCCACCAATAGGAGTTGTCAATGGACCTTTAATTCCAACAAGATAATCTTTAAAAGCCTGCATTGTTTCATCTGGCAACCATGAGCCTGTAGCATTGAAAGCTTTTTCACCAGCCAGAATTTCCATCCATTCAATCTCTTTCTTTCCCTGATATGCAACCTTCACAGCTGCATTAACAATAGCCTGAGTTGCAGGAGTAATTTCAACTCCTACCCCGTCTCCCATAATAAAGGGAACTGTTACACAATCGGGTATAACAAGGCAACCATTTTCTTTCGTTATTTTCATATCTATCTACCTATTTATCTAATTACCTGTAAGTTATTTACTGTTCAACGCAGATCCGGCACGGAACCAGGCAATCTGTTGTTCATTGTAAGTGTGCAATACCTCGAAACTTTCCTGAGTTCCATCTTCGTGCTGCATGATAGCCATTAATGATCTGCCTGGCGCAAAAGATCCTAACCCAACAATTGAAATCTTATCATGTTCCTGAATGCGGTTATAATCATCTTTATTTGCAAAAGTAAGAGCAAGCATTCCCTGTTTCTTAAGATTGGTTTCATGAATACGGGCAAAACTCTTTGCCAGAATTACACGTACATTTAAGAAACGTGGTTCCATAGCTGCATGTTCACGAGAAGATCCTTCTCCATAATTTTCTTCTGCAACAACTATCGAAGCAATATTTAATGATTTGTATTGTTTTGCAACAGCAGAAACGGCATCATACTCACCAGTCTCTCGGTTATAAACAGAATTAGTTTTTCCATTGAAAACATTCACCGCTCCCATCAGCATGTTATCTGAAATATTTTCCAGATGTCCGCGGAAACGAAGCCATGGGCCAGCCATTGAAATATGATCTGTTGTACATTTCCCCTGAGCCTTGATAAGTAAAGGCATATTCAGTAATTCGTTTCCATCCCAAGCCTGAAAAGGTTGAAGAACCTGCAAGCGGTTGGAAGATGGATCTATATTAATTTCAGTTGAAGCACTCGTAGGAGCTATATATCCGTTATCACCCTGAGCAAAACCTTTTGCTGGAAGATTACTTCCCTGAGGTTCTGCAAGTTTTACTTGTTCACCGTCGGCATTAGTCAGTGTATCTTTCAGCGGATTAAAACAGAGATCGCCGGCAATGGTCAAAGCTACAGTTAATTCTGGAGAAGCAACAAACGCAAATGTATTTGGGTTACCATCTGCACGCTTTGCAAAGTTACGGTTGAAAGATGTAACAATTGCATTCTTACGGGTAGGATCATCCGTAATTCTCTTCCACTGACCAATACATGGTCCGCAAGCATTTGCCATGATTGTTCCGCCAACAAATTCGAAAGTATCAATCATTCCATCACGTAAAGCTGTCTGATAAACTCTTTCCGAACCCGGATTTACAATCAGTGGAGAAGACACATTCAATTTCTGGTCTATTGCCTGACGAGCTACAGAAGCAGCACGACTGATATCCTGATAAGATGAGTTTGTACAAGAACCAATCAAACCAACTTCCATCTTACGTGGATAATCGTTCGCAATTACTTTGGCAGCAAATTCCGATATAGGACACGCAGCATCCGGAGTAAACGGACCATTAATATAAGGTTCAAGCGTAGATAAATCTATCTCAATAATACGATCATAATATTTTTCGGGAGAAGCATATACTTCAGGGTCAGCCTGCAAATCTGTAGAAATTGCATCAGCCATATCAGCAACTTCGGCACGCTCTGTTGCACGAAGATATTCAGATATTTGAGCATCATAAGCAAAGACAGAAGTAGTAGCACCAACTTCCGCACCCATATTACAAATGGTAGCTTTACCTGTAGCAGAAAGAGATGCAGCACCTTCTCCAAAGTATTCAATTATTGCATTGGTTCCACCTTTTACAGTTAAGATTCCAGCCAACTTTAAAATAACATCTTTAGGAGAAGCCCATCCATTCATTTTTCCGGTTAGCTTCACACCAATCAGTTTAGGCATCTTAAGCTCCCATTCCATTCCGTTCATTACATCAACAGCATCTGCGCCGCCAACACCAATGGCAATCATTCCCAAACCACCGGCATTAGGAGTATGCGAATCCGTACCAACCATCATTCCACCTGGGAAAGCATAATTTTCCAATACTACCTGATGAATAATTCCGGCACCCGGTTTCCAGAAGCCAATACCATATTTAGAAGAAACATCCCTAAGGAAATCATATACTTCTTTATTTGTTGAGGTTGCAGTTTCAATATCTACCCCTGCACCTTTATATGCCTGGATTAAATGGTCGCAATGCACTGTAGCAGGTACTGCCGATTTAGTTTTTCCTGCATTCATAAACTGCAGTAAAGCCATTTGAGCAGTTGCATCCTGCATTGCAACACGATCAGGACGGAAGTTTACGTAATCTTCACCACGATGAAAACTTGTTGTCTGATTCACATCATATAGATGAGCATATAGTATTTTTTCAGCTAAAGTCATAGGGCGGCTAATGTTCTTACGAGATGAAGCAACCCTATCCACAAAAGAGGAGTAAAATCTCTTTAGCATTTCAATGTCATGTACCATGAGATTATTTTTATATGTTAAGGAATAAAGCTATATAACTTCCTTTTTGTTTTAAATATTGCATATTATTTCAATTTTATTCACAAAAAGGCTTATTTTACGTTACAATCGCAAAGTTAAAGAATATTTTCAAGAAAACAATTCAATAATACATTATTGCCATTACAAATTATAAGAATTAACTTTGCCCGAATATTAATGAAGAAAATATGAATAATGACAAAAATTATAAAGGCCATCTTGCAATGTTGGCTGCTAGTATAATCTGGGGACTTAATGCACCTATTGGAAAAGCTGCTTTAGATTTCGGTATACCCCCTCTTGCTCTCACCACATTTCGTTTCTTTGGAGCAGCCATTGCATTCTGGTTTATATCGCTCTTTACAAAAAAAGAACGAGTTAAAAACGAAGATCTGCTAATGCTTTTCTTTGCAGCTCTTTTCGGGATTGTTTTTAATCAGGGGACATTTATTTTCGGTCTTTCATTGACCTCTCCTATCGATGCTTCTATAGTTACTACCATGGCTCCTATTGTTACTATGATTGTTGCAGCTATTGTACTTAAAGAACCAATTACAGGGAAAAAAGTTCTGGGAGTATTCGTCGGAGCCATTGGAGCATTAATACTTATACTAACCAGTCAGGCAGGTACAGGAGGTAAATCGGGAAACATTGCCGGTGATTTGCTTTGTCTTACTGCCCAACTTAGTTTTGCTATTTACTTAACCGTTTTTAAAGGCTTAATTGAAAAATACTCATCGGTTACCATAATGAAATGGATGTTTATATATGCATCTATGTGTTTCATTCCATTCTCTTATGATAACATAGCTTCTATTAATTTTGCAGCTATACCTTTAAGGGTATTCGGAGAGATTTCCTTTGTGGTTTTTGCTGCAACTTTTCTTGCCTACCTTTTTGTAATGACCGGACAAAAGACACTACGTCCTACTATTGTTAGTATGTACAATTATGTTCAGCCTATTGTAGCATCATTTGTTGCCGTAAGTATAGGAATGGATTCATTTGGATGGCCAAAAACTGTAGCAATTGTATTTGTTTTCACAGGAGTATTCATTGTAACTCAAAGTAAATCTAAAGCACAACTGGAGGCCGAACTAGTATATCAGGAGATAGACCCACAACAAAAAGATAGTAAGGAAAGGGAGGATTAAAGAACTATGGAAAAATTTGCAGCAATAGATTTTGAAACAGCCAACGGACAACGCACAAGTGTATGTAGTGTAGGCGTTATCATTGTAGAGAACGGTGAAATAACCAACCGTTTTCATAGCCTGATTCGTCCACGCCCCAATTTTTATACTCACTGGACAACACAAGTTCACGGAATGGTATTTGACGATACCAAAAATGCGCCGGATTTTCCGGACGTATGGAGTCAAATCGGATCCGATGTTAGCGGATTACCATTGGTTGCCCACAATAGTCCTTTTGATGAAGGTTGCTTAAAAGCTGTATTCAATCTATATGGTCTCTCCTATCCTGATTATAAATTCTATTGTACCTGCCGGTTATCCCGCAAAATACACAAAGGATTGGTAAATCACCAATTACATACAGTCTCAGAACATTGCGGATACGATTTAAAACAGCATCACCATGCACTGGCCGATGCAGAAGCTTGCGCGGCAATAGCTTTAAATATGTTCCAGAAAACTCAGACTGATAGTTTTGAGGAGCTCTCTGCATTTGTGAAGCAGAACTACTGATGTAGATTTGATCTAAGACTAAAAAAAGCCCAAACTTTCACAAGTTCGGACTTTTTATTATTCAAAGAATTTATATCTTAAAACATGAGTTTTTAATATCATTAAAAAAAATTATTTATACACGCCCAATGCCTGTAAATATCTTGCCATTTTTATCTGATAGTTGCACTTGGCATCAGTAAGATTATCATTGGCATTGTAATACATTGTCTGAGCTTCAAGAAGATCCGAAATGCTAATAGTACGTGCACGGTAATTATCCTTTGTCATCTTTAGATTTTCGCGAGCCTCGTCAACCGATCTTCCGGCAACTGTAATCTGAAAAAAAGTTTCTTTCAATTCATTCTCAACTTGAGTTATCTGCAGCCTTAGCAGCTCAGTATTATCTTCAAGGTCAACTCTGGCTTTTTCAACTTTCATGCGTTGCTGTTTTATTTTGTGTGATCCTCCCCACCAATCGCTGATAGGTATACTAAGAGTTAAATAAACCATCGCATTCGGGGTTGTTTTTCCCATCATATCAGTAACCGAACCTGAAGCCGAAAGAGCTAATTGTGGAAGACATTCGCCAACAGCAATTTTCTGCTGTAAATTCTCTGCCTCTACATTTTTTTTAAGCAAAGAATATTCTATACGATTAGTTACCATGTTTTGAGAAGCCTGATTAAGAGGCAATACCAAAGGAACTAAGGGAGCAGTGACAGGAATTAACTCTGGGCATAAAGTTATTCCAACGTGCTGACATAAAGCTCTTGACGTTAGTGAAATACCATTTTTCAACTTAAGCATATTGGTCTGCAATTCATCCTGCTGCAGTTGCACTTTCAATAAATCATTCCGCTGAACAATGCCAGCCTTACAATAGCTGTTCACGTCCCGGTAGAGAGTATCAAGCATTGTTTTATAAAGATCTAGAGTCTTTTCCTTTTCTTTTAAAGACACCAATGACCAGTACAGCTCTTCAGTCCGGGCCAAAACTTCTATGGTAGTTAAAGCTTTTTGGCTACGACTAATCTCTTCTCCAAGGGTAGCTAGCTTATATCCATTACTTATGCGTCCACCTGCATATAAGGGCATTGTAACAGAAATGCCTGCCGTATTAAGGTAATCCAAGGCTTTGATTGGAATAGAAGGCACGTAAGCATATTGAGTGGCACCAGATATATTAGCTGAATTTCCGTCATAAACAGGAAGATTCATTTCTGAGGTTTTTCCTTTTATCAGATAATCAGATGATTGCATAGCCAATCCGGTGGCACTTACCTGTGGAAAATAATTAGTATAAGCACTTTTACGTTGTTCTTCAGCGGCTTTAATATCAAATACAGATCCTTTTATTTTCCGGTTATTAATTAGCGCAAGTTGTTTGCACGAATCCAGACTTAAAGATTGTGCCATAGCCGGAACTGAGAATGAGCAAGCAACAAGAGCAATCATAACAGTTACCTTTGCAACAGATGTTACTTTATTGTTTTTTCTCTTTGCTTTATACACTAATGCAAAAAGTACAGGAAGAACAAAGAGTGTTAATATCATTGCAATGATCAGTCCAAAACAAATCACAGTACCCAAAGGTCCCCAAAGAGTGGAACGACTCAGTACCATAGGAATCACCCCTACTGCAGCAGCAGCCGATGTTAAAAAGATAGGACGCATACGGCGTTTCCCAGAAGCAAGAGCTGCTTCATATACAGACATATGCTCAACATCTATCAATTCACGCGCATAGTCAATAAGGATAATTCCGTTACGAACCACTATGCCACACAAACTTGTTATTCCAATAAAAGCCGTTACACTGAATGGATAATTCATTAATTTAAGTCCAATTGCAGCTCCAGGAAGTGCCAGCAACATTGTCGATAAAATCAAGAGTGCCAGTTTGGCTTTCTTAAATTGAAGTAATAGAATAAAGAATATAACCAGAATACTCAATATTAAAGCAAGTGCCATTGGAGTAAATGTTTCCTCCTGCCCTTCAGACTCACCTCCATAGTTGATAGAAACTCCTTTCGGCAATGCCAATTTATCTATTTGTGGCTTTATCTTATTAAAAAGATCTGATGCAATAACATTCGATTCATTATCAACCTGAATCGTTAATGTTGGAATACCGTTGCGACGAACAATAGTGCCTTCACTCCAATCTGGAGTGAAATTTGCAAAAGAGCGCAAGGGAACTGAAGAAAATGTGGGCAAAGAAGTTGCATAAAGATCTTCAATCTTTTTAATGCTCTTCTTTCCAGATTTATCTTCTTTCGAAAGTCGCACTTCCACCGGGTAATCTTTCTCCCAAATAGTAGTAAGAGGTAAACCATCTAACCCGATCATCAGCGAAAGAGAAAGTAAATCTTTTGAGTATCCTAAACGATCAGCTTTATCCTGATCAATATTTACTTTTATATACTGTTGCATCTGATCCCAATCAGTACGGCGCCATGAAATACCCGGAGTTATTTTCAATATTCCGTTAACTTTCGCTTCTACAGCATGAATATCCTTCACTGAATCAGATGAAATCCTAATTTCAATAGGAGCTTTGTAATCTTGCAAAGATAATATCTTATAACGCACATGTGCATTTGCGAAATGTTCTGTGTATTTTCGGTTGTTTTCTTCTACCACTTCGCGGGTAGCCTCATTAGACACCGTGTTTACAAGCAATTGTCCGTAATTAGGCGAAGGCATATTAGGAGCATAAGCTGTATGAAATCTCGGAGAGCTTGTTCCGATAAAGCTTGTTACATTAGTCACACGTTTGTCTTTTAGCAACACAGCCTCCAGACTATCAATAACACCAGCCGTCTTTTCGAGAGAAGCACCTACCGGCAAATAAACTTCAACAGCAAATTGATTTCTTTCCATCTCAGGAAAAAGTTGCTGATCTGTATTTTGGAATAAAACAAAAGACAATGCTAGAATTGCTAAAGTGGAAGCTATAATTATTTTAGGAAAACGAAAAGCTAATTCAAGACTTTGGTCAAACCAAGCCTGAAGCCTTTCGAGAATATTAATATTCAATTTGCATTTTCCGGATGCATTTGCAAAAAGAACAAAATAGATGTAAGGGAGCAAGAATAGAACACCTACCACAATTACAACTAATGCAATACCTATTATCGGCTCATGTATTCTTATAAAAAAGAATAATATAGTGCTAAATAAAACCAATACTATAGAGATTGCTTTTTTAGGATTCTGAGCACCTTTTTGGATCAACGTTTCAAACCATTCTTTTAGCGTATTATACAGAGAGTTTTCTTTATTTGTCTTTGCTTTTAGTCCTTTTTTTATAAAAACAAAATTAAGATAAGGCACCAATAGCATTGCCACAAGTACTGATACCACTAACGAAACACTAACCACAATCGGGATAGACTGCATAAATTCACCTGAAGTGCCTGGTATCATAAAGCCTAAAGGAATATATGCTGCCATAATAGCTAATGTGGCAAACAAAATAGGCAAGAAAAGTTCTTTTGCACTTTTTATGGCAGAATGCCACGGTGAATAACCATGATCTATCTTTTCAACATGATTATCGATAATCACAATAGAGTTATCAACAATCATGCCCAATACCAGAATAAGCGAAGCCAACGAAACAGTGTGGAGTTCCAGACCAAGCATATAAAGAATACAAAGCGTTATTAAGATAGAAATAGGCACGGTTATTCCTGCCACCGAAGCAACTCTTAGCGGAAGTAATAACATGGTAACTAGAATAACAGCTACAATGGCAATAAGAAATTCCTTCATAAAATTCTTGACGGAATCATTGACATATTTGGGCAACTCCGATATTTTAGCAACTTTAATATCTTTAGGGCAACATTGTTGAAAAGAAACCAGAGCTTTATCAACATCCTTTCCAAATTCTACTATGTTATTGCCCGGTTGCATTTCAAGCGAAAGAAGAATAGTCTTTTTCCCATTTTGCTTTATATAGCTATCTGGATCTTCATAGCGTCGTTCAATTGTTGCAATATCTTTCAGCCTGACAATGTTTCCGTTATGATCAGAATAGACTATCTGATTTGCCAAATCCTTTTCAGACTTGAAATTCGTAGGTAAATGAACATAGAGATCATTATCACCATCCTTTAAAACACCAGCATAATTTATACTCCCATTCGACTGATAAGAACCAAGTAATGTAAGTGATTTTATATTATATTCATTAAGCAATTCCGGCTTTATCTTCACAAAGAGCTTTTCCTTTTGCAGCCCATAATGCTTTATTTTCGAAGCTGAAGGAATTTTCCGGCACTCACTTTCAAGTTTTTTGAGTTCTGTTTCAAGTTCCTTATAACTTTTAGTATTAGAAGAAAGCGTAATGAGTAGTGCAGACGTATCGCCAAAATCGGAATCGGCAACCAAGGCCATAACACCAGATGGAAGAGACATTTTCAGATCAGCTAACCCATGTTTCAGTTTAGACCAGAACTGATCGGCATTTGTAACATTATCGTTTAATTCAACAAAAATATACATCATTCCCTCTTTGGATAAAGAATAAGTTTTCGCTTTCTTAACCTCTTCATATCCAAAAATATAATTCTCTACAGTACGTGTGAGTTGTGCCTCTACCTCAGCCGAAGTAGCTCCCGGATATACTCCAACGATAACCCCTTGTCGTATAGTAAATTTCGGAAATTCATTGCGGGGCATCTTTATCAGTGCTACCACTCCTATCAACATTAATGCCACAGCAAAAATAAGAACTACATTATGGTGCCGCATAACAGATTCTATAAATCCGGACTTTCTATTGTTCATATACTATAAAGATATTAAACTGTTATTCGATAGTTTTTCCTTTCCTTTAGTCACCACAAGCTGTTCAGGTTTCAATCCGCTGATTACTTCAATCCCGTTATTCCGGTAATTACCTAGCCTTACCTCTTGTTTCATTGCTCTCTTCTTATCTGATGAAACCACATAAACATAAGCCTTACCATCACTGTCTTTGCTTACGGCATCTTTAGATACTGTGAAGAAATTCTGCTTCATTCCTGTATTCAGATATACATCACAAACCATACCCGGTTTGATCTCAAGATCATTATTGGGAACCATTATTTTTACATCATAAGTAAGTGACAACGGATCGGCAACTACTCCCACATTTGAAACGATCCCGTCAAAAGTCTTTCCATTCAGTGCGGCTATAGAGAATGTAGCTTTCTGACCTTTCTTTATTTTGCTAATTTCATTCTCGGCAACAGATATTTTCACCAATATTGTTTTGATGATCACAATTTCTATAGGAGATTTTAGAGAGAGAGAGTATTGACCCGGTTCAATGTCCCGTTTACCAACAAAACCATTGACAGGTGCACGCATCCTGCATTTTTCTACGCTCGACCGAGCTAACTGCATTTGTGATTCTGCTTCTTTGAGCGTGGTTTCTATTTCAACCCACTTTATTTCAGCCAAGCTACCTGATTTATAGACACTCTTAAATCTATTATAAGCATCTTTGGCTTGTTTATATTTAGCCTGAGTTGCATTCTGTAAATGCTCGTCATCAGATTTGTTTAGGGTAGCCAGTAATTGCCCTTTTTTCACGGCATCACCTTCCTGAACAAATACGTTTTCTACAGTTCCCACATTCTCAAATGAAAGAGAAATGGTTTGCAAAGGTTCTGTAGTTCCACTGTAATGCAAACTCGAAACATCTATAGCTGTAGCTACAGGTTGAGCTTCAATATTCACAACTCTATCAGCCTCACTTACTGTGCCTGTTTGTTGCTGTCCACTACAGCCGGAAAGCGCAATTAGTGTGCAAATTAAATAACCTAAATAATAATATTTCATTCCTTTACTATTTTAAATTCAATGCAAAGGTTGTCCTTATTATTACATAAGAAAATCTAAAAATGGGCGAAGCGGACAAAAAAGGGGGTGAAATGTATACTTACTCTACGAATTCATTTCAAGCCAGTTCAGAAATTGAGGGGTTTTTTCCTTACTAACCAGAATCTTTTCTTTGTAAGGAATAGAAAGATTTACTGATAACTTTCTTAAAAAATAGCGGGAGGCATCAATAACAGCTTTTCTATTCACAAGATATTGCCTGTTTATGCGAAAGAAGTTGCTTCCCGATAATAGTTCCAGTTCTTCAAGAGTTTTACCTGCCACGTATTTCTGAGAAGTAAAAGTGAGCAAGTAAGTAACCTCATTATCAATATAGAACAGAGCTATTTCATCCATTTTAATAGGCAAAATTTTCTCTTTATGATATACCAGAATAGAAGCGTACTTGGAAGATTCCCTCTTTATTAATGTATCAAGAATAGAATCATAGCGTTGTATTTTACCACCAAAAGTCTCACGTAAACTACGATATTTAGCCAAAGCATCAGCAATAGTCTGTGATGTGGATGGTTTCAGAATATAATCAATACCATTAGTTTTAAATGCATTCAGAGCATATTCATCATAAGCAGTACAAAAAATAACCGGTGCTGATATTTTCACAGCTTTAAATATCTCAAAACTCAGACCATCTCCAAGTTGAACATCACTGAAAATGAGATCAGGAGATTCATTCTTCTGAAAATAAGCTACAGCAGTTTTCACAGAGCTCAGAATTGTCACAATCTTGGCTTCCGGTTCCAGATTATTAATTGTTCCGGCCAACTCATCTGCCGTAATTCTTTCATCTTCTATAATTACAATGTTCATATTCTGTTTATTGAAACGATTAATTAAAATATCTGTTAATACTAATAGCTATTGTGTGAAGCATGTATGGATATCTGATGATCAAACAATTTGATACTTACAGAAAAAGTTGCGTCATCTGTTTCTATCAGTAGCTCGTCATTCGATAGAATTCTATATCGCTCAGATAGGTTGTTCAATCCGCTACCCGAAGACGCTTCTGAAATCATTTTTGGTTTGAGGGTGTTAGATACTTTTATTCTGTCACCAATCTGTACAATAGTAATACAAAGAGGCTGTTCTTCTGTTAGTTCATTATGCTTGATGGCATTCTCTAGTAACGGCTGAATCGAGAAAGAGGGAACAAAACGACTTTCAATAATTTCTTCCGAAACAGACACTCTACATACCAAAGCATCACCAAAACGTATTTTCTGCATCCTCAAATAGTCCTGACATAATTTCAATTCATCTTTCAGCCTTACTACTTTAGTGCTATTGTTTGATACAGATGCTCTGAGAAAATCAGAAAGGCACACTAAATATTCTTCCGCAGCAACAGAGTCTACTTTGTATAACGATTTAAGTATATTAAGGGCATTGAATAAAAAGTGAGGGTGGATCTGCTGCCTGAGCAACTGATTCGCAGCCTCAGTATTAGCAGCTTTGAGCAACGAATTCTCCATATCAGATGTTACCTTGATATCCTGTAGAATAATATAATTATGGAGCATAATTATCAGAGTATTCACAAACACGCTGATTATTATAAGAGTGATTATATCAATCAGATTAATTTGTTGATGATGCAAATAATTATAACACCACACAATGGATAGAAAAAGCCCGGAACTAAAAGCATAACTGACTAAATAATACTTCTTTTTTGAGTGCAAAGAGCGAGAAAAAGATTGTTTTCTGAAAAGCAACAGCCATAAAATATCAGCAAACGCAATTGGTATTAAAATAACAAGAGCCAAAGAAGAACCTAATATGGCATCTTTCAGCCCTCTTATTCCCCAAAAAACAATTATAAAAGCAGATACAAACAATACGCAAATCGCGATAAACCAAAAATTCAGGATGCACAATCTCCTAACAGGATATACTGGCTTTGTTTGCATAATCTTTAAATTAACTTCTGTTCCATTAAGAAATAGTAGAATTCAAAGTTAAAGAAATATTTTATATGCTGGTGAGTTTAATTTAAAATTCTGCAAAGCCTCTATAAGAAACCTAATTGGGATACTCTTTGAACAAATGCTCTTTTATATAAAACTGGTGGTAATGCTTGAAATTAGGGAATGCGCCAAAGTGGAAGCCAAGCAATTACATACAGTATTTGAACATTGCGGATACGATTTAAAACAGCATCACCATGCATTAGCCGATGCAGAAGCTTGCGCAGCAATAGCTTTAAATATGTTCCAGTAAACTCAGACTGATAGTTTTGAAGAGCTCTCCGCATTTGTGAAGCAGAATTATTAAAAGAGATTTTTTCTAACAATACAAAGTAAATAAAAAGAAAAACACTTGTTAGTATTAGATTATATCAATATTTTTGGAAGTAATTTAATAATAACAAAATGGAGAAAACGCTTTTAATCCTCATTTTTATTATTCTATCAAATAATTATTTGTTTGGGCAGGATCAAAAATATAAAGCTATTAGTGATTCTGAATTAAAATTATACAGAGATATTATTTCTACTCTGAAAGATACATCTTTTATAGTTTATCCTCTAATCGAAAATCCTATTAAATCATCAATGCTTGATATTCCTGAATTAGTTCGAAAATATGGTTTCAACAAAGATCAATTCAGAAAATCAGCTATTGATGATGTCTTTATAATTAAAAACAATAACAGTTTCAAAGTTATTAATCCCGACTCAATAGATAGTTATCAAAATTATAAAGAAGCGAATGGTGCATTAATTATTGAACCTTTTCTTTACGCAATAAAAAAACGCTACCACAAAAATGCAGTTTGCTATTTTAAAAAGCTTCTATTATCAAAAAATAAAAAATTTGCGATAGCTGATTATTTTATTTTTTGCGGCAGTTTATGCGGAAATGGAGCTACAGTTTTAATGAAAAAGAAAAAAGATAAATGGATAATAATCAAACACCTAACATACAATATAAGTTAATCGATCAGCTTTAATACAAAAAATGCGGTTTATAAAATAAACGTTGAAAAAGATATTGATAATTAATCTCAAAACATAAAATGATCTTAATCGGAATATTTCTAATAATAGGAATTCTAATTTTCTTAGGAAAAAAAGCACAGAAAAAATACTATTATAACACACTAACATTAATAATATTGATAATGGCTATTATTCAAGCGCCATTATTTTATTATTATACGTCAGGAATGTTAGCCATTTTTCAATTGATACCATATTTAGCAATTGGAGTTGGACTATCAATATACTTATTATCGCCTTTCTACAAAAAGTCTGACCAGGTAAAAACTAAGTTCCATAAATTTGGACTTATTAGCGCCATCACTTTAGGTCTTATTTCTTTATTATTTGGTTCAAGTATCGTAGAAAAACTAGATTGGGTAATGAGAAGTAAAACCAGAGACACAATTGTTACAAACATCAAGAATGAAATACAAAATAGAAAGACTTTAAATTCTTATAATATAGAGAAATGGAATTTTCCACCTATCTCCAATGGAAGAAAAGAGATAGATATTTCAAAAGGAAAAAAGGGAGAACTAACAATTATTTTTTATATTGATCAAGGTTTTATTGATCATTTTTCTGCATTTGTTTACACTAATGATTCTAATGAACTGAAAGGATTCTATACCTTTGGTGCAAGCGTTAAACAACTTGATTGTAATTGGTATAGAGTATCGCAATAGAAATTCATAATAAGATATAACTTTGAAGATCAAAAATACTAAGAAATAAAAAATTAAGAACATAGATATGAAAAAAGCCTTCTTATTACTCTTATCCATCTTTATTTTATCTTCCTGTTCCAAGGGTGATAAAGATAATCTAACTGAAGATTACAATTCAATTGTGATATTGAAAGTAGATTATATGACAAACAAGTTCGAAGGTGGTTATGAACAACAGTTAAATAGTGAGATAACGGATACTGACACTATTCCTATTACGATAAAATATAAAGCACCAGGTGATTTTGGAAATATATCCTTGTATTATAAGCCTACCAATGATTTGTTATTTGACGGATCTATAATTTGGAATGGAACAGGAACTATAAACTATCCTAAGACATTTATACCTGCAGGCAATTACTCTCTTCTGGAAGATCCTACAACAAAACCAAAACACTTACCATTCAAATGCATTTTTGGTACACCACCAACTGATTATTCATTAATATGTAATTCGATAAATAGTCTTAATATCGTATCTAATTGTTTAGATAGTAAAAAAAAGATAGATATCTTTCTCTACACTCCTAGTGTTGGAGCCGGAAACCCTAATGACTGGGACTGGATAATTGTAATGAACAGAACCATTAAATACGACCCTATAATAGATAAATAAATGAATAATAGCCTGCCGGAAAATCTATCCTAGCAGGCTATTACTTTATTATTTCTGAATTACTCGTTTGCAGAAATTACTTCTTATAATACTTCAAAGCTTCAGGCATTACTTTCTTTATATTGGCAATACGAGTAGCATCGGAAGGGTGAGTACTAAAAAACGCAGGGATAGATGTTCCGCCCTGACTCATTCGTTGCCAGAAATCAACAGCTACCTGAGGATCATAGCCTGCCATTGCTGAGAAAATTAATCCCATTCTGTCAGCTTCTTTTTCATTACTACGAGAATAAGGAAGCATCACGCCATAATTGGCACCCAATCCTAAGACTTGCTGAGCCAATGTCTGTGTTGCTGAAGATTCCTTAGATAAAAAAGCTCCCAACGCTTGTCCACCGTATTGAGCAACCATCTGCTGACTCATACGCTCTGCAGAATGTTTTGCTACAGCATGAGCAACTTCATGACCTACAACAATGGCAAGTCCGGCTTCTGTTTTAGTATAAGGAAGTATTCCTTCGTTCACAACAATTTTACCGCCGGGCATACAAAATGCATTTGCAGTGGTGTCTTTTACCAAATGAAACTCCCATGCAAAATTCTTCACCTCTGCGCCCAAACCGTTAGCATTCAGATAAGCCTCAACAGCTGCAGCTATCTTTTTTCCAACACGCTCTACCATTGCTGTATTTGTTTTATTGGTGGAAACTTTGGCCGTTGCCATATATTCCTTAAAGCTTGTGCTACTTAAACTCAGTACTTCTGAGTCTGACACTAAAAGCAGTTGTTTACGTCCTGTCAATGCTACAGTGCTACATGCACTTATAAACAGCACAAGAACCAAAATTACCGGAAATGTTTTTAATCTTTTCATAGTTCATCTATTTAGTCTGTTATATATTGTCTTATAAGAAACAAAAATAGTTAAAATATTGTTTCGATAAATAATTAAACTCTATAAATTCATCAATATTATATCCCTCGATTTCGGACCTGAAAAAGCTGGTGATTAAATAGTTAGAAGAAAAAAACGCAATACCTGCTCTATTTATTGGTTAATAAATGCTCATTTTTTGGCAGTGTTTCTTTAGTTTATACACCTATCGTACATATATAGAACCGGTTAAAAGCGTATTAATAAGCTATATATAAACACATTAACTAACACATCTATGTAGATTATTTTGCGGTTTTGATTTTATAAACGAACCGAAATGATAAAGAATTTATTCGCCATCGGTTTTTATTTATTGGTGAATGGTTTTTATTTATTGGCGAATGAATTTAAATTATTCACCAATAAATTTCATATAAAAAAGAATCCCATCTCAAAACCGGTTTATAAAGAAGAAACCTTTCGAGATGGGATTATATTATGTAAGGAGGAGAAAAGCACTCCTCTTAAAAAGCTATTAGCAAAGCTTCCTATTAGTTGTTTTCAGGACGTAATTTACGAACAACAGCACCAGCTTGCCACATTTCGCTTTCACGAAGAGCTTTCAATTCAGCATCCAAACCTTCACGGTAGTCAGGTTTAGAGTTTGTATCAATTGAACGTTGAGCTTCGTTTCCACACTTAACTTCTGAATATAATTTTTCAAATACAGGTTTTGTTGCATCGTGGAATGGGCCCATCCAGTCGAGAGCACCACGTTGAGCGGTAGTTGAACAATTTGCGTACATCCAGTCCATACCATTCTTAGCAAATAAAGGCATCAATGATTGAGTAAGTTCTTCAACTGTTTCATTGAAAGCTTCAGATGGAGTATGTCCGTTTTCACGCAATACTTCATATTGAGCAAGAAGTAAACCTTGAATAGCACCCATCAAAGTACCACGTTCGCCAGTTAAGTCAGAGTAAACTTCACGTTTGAATGTAGTTTCGAACAAGTAACCCGAACCAACACCGATACCTAGAGCAACAACACGATCGAATGCATTACCCGTTGCATCCTGGAAGATAGCATAAGAAGAGTTCAAGCCACGACCTTCAAGGAACATTGTACGTAGAGAAGTACCAGATCCTTTAGGAGCAACAAGAATTACGTCTACGTCAGCAGGAGGAACAATGCCTGTTCTTTCTTTGTAAGTAATACCAAAGCCATGAGAGAAATAAAGAGCTTTACCAGCAGTAAGGTTCTTCTTAACTGTAGGCCACACTTCAATCTGAGCAGCATCTGAAAGAAGATATTGAATAATAGTACCACGTTGGCAAGCTTCGTCTATATCAAACAAAGTTTCTCCTGGAACCCATCCGTCAGCAACAGCTTTTTCCCAAGTTTTGCCACCTTTACGTTGACCAACGATTACATTAAAACCATTGTCTCTAAGGTTCAATGATTGTCCAGGTCCCTGAACGCCATAACCAATCACTGCAATGATTTCATTTTTCAATACTTCACGTGCTTTTTCTAAAGGAAATTCTTCGCGGGTTACTACATTTTCAACAACACCGCCAAAATTCATTTGTGCCATTTTGCTTCTTTTTTATTTAAAAAACTAATTAATAAATATCATTTTACTACGGCAAACTACCTCGCCGCCATTCTTTTTTATTTCAACGTTATACTCGTTTTCGTTTATCTTCTGTTTATAAAAAGAAAGAGTATCTCCGTAATAACTTTCCGCAACGTATGCAACCTCAAAACGTTTTATCCGTTTTTCTTTATACATCTCAAGCGGAAAAAGATCAAGAACACGCTCAATATACTTAATACTGTTTACATGTCCGTTAATATCAATATCACTATATTTTGCCTCATAAATTGTATCAGGCTCGCAATCATCTACTTTAATGCGGCTCGGTTTCTCGATGGGACATTCCTTGTCACAAACATAATCAATAATGCTTCCACCGTGCAGAGTGAGTAAGTCGGCCGGTTTTCGTGTCTGCTGACTAATCATAGCCCATACAGAGCGAGCATAACCAATGGTGCGTCCGTCTTCGTCTAAGATCTCGAAATTACGATCTGTAAAAAGACGATATACATTTTCAACCCATGTACTAATGCTGAACTTCTTATATTGATAAGGCATCTCATCCAATTCAACAGCCAGTCGGGAAAGTACCCATGTATAATGAGCCTCATTAAGATTGGCAATGCCAAATCCCCGGTCTGTGGAATGAAATCCTGCACAATTCAGTAAATGATTACCCAAAACACCCATTGTAAGATGTCCGGAGAAATCTACATGGAAGGGTTCTGCTACAAAATTATATTGACCTACTTTATTGTTCTGTTCCATTTTTACCTTTTCTACTTTCAACCAAAGCCAAGAAATTACTTAGACGCTCTACAGGACTTTTCGTAATGGCAATACGTCCCGAGCGCACAAACTGCCATAATCCCAAAGACATAAGTTCATCATACAAAGCCTGCGTTTCCTCCGGATGACCGGTCAGCTCAATAACAGCATAAGTTTGGTTTACTTCAAGAATACGTGCATTATGTTTACGAACAATTTTCTCTACCTGATTGCTACCCAACAAGGCTAAAGCCGGAACTTTATAAAGCGCCACTTCCTGAAAGATAATCTGATCATCAGTATAGTAATGCGCTTGCATCACATCAATACGTTTCTCTATCTGTTTGGTAATCTTTTCTATTGTACTGGCATCAGTATGAACAGTAATAGTATACTTATGAATACCTTCAATAGAGGAGGCTGATACGCTTAATGTTTCAATATTCAGCTGTCGGCGTGTAAAAATAGTTGTTACCTGATTCAACAAACCGGCCATATTTTCTGAATAAACGTTGATTGTATATAATTTCTTATTCATAATATCAGTATTAGTATCCCAACAACATGTTAGTAACCGTTGCACCGGCAGGTGTCATCGGATAAACCATTCCTTTTTCTATCACTCCTACTTCAAGAAGGTAAGGACCTTCTGACTGCAACATTTCCTGAATTGCTCCATCTAATTGTTCGCGCATATAAACTGATCTGCCCTTTATTCCATAAGCTGAAGCTATCTTCATATAATCAGGATTTCTCATTGGAGTGGAAGAATAACGTTCGTGGAAGAACAGTTCCTGCCACTGGCGTACCATACCCAGGAAGTTATTATTCAGCAAAATAATCTTCACCGGAGCACCAGTTTCCATAATGGTTCCAAGCTCCTGAATAGTCATTTGCAATCCTCCGTCACCACAGAAAAGACAAATAGTTCTGTCGGGTGCACCAAATGCTGCACCAATAGCAGCCGGAAGTCCGAAGCCCATTGTTCCCAATCCACCGGATGTTACAACACTTCTACTCTTTGTAAACTGGAAATATCTTGCAGCAATCATTTGATTCTGACCTACATCTGTAACCAGCACAGCTTCGTGATTGGTTGCTTTCGATATCTTATCAACAACTTCACCCATAGTAATTGGACCTTCAGCAGGATTCAACTCTCCTTTGATAACTGAATTGTATTCTGTCTCTTCGCTTTCTTTAAAGCTGTCAATCCATTCCTTATGTTCGTTTGGTTTCAGTTGTTCTGTTACTGCAGCCAGCGTTGTTTTACAGTCTCCTACTACAGCCACAGTTGTTTTAACGTTCTTATTTATCTCTGCAGGATCAATATCAAAATGAATAACTTTTGCCTGCTTAGCATAAGTATGTAAATCACCGGTAACGCGGTCATCAAAACGCATTCCAATTGCAATAAGAACATCACATTCATTGGTTTTCACATTCGGTCCCAGATTACCATGCATACCAAGCATTCCTTTATTTAAAGGATGAGCGGTTGGTAATGCCGAAAGTCCTAACAATGTTTTTCCTGCAGGAATATCTGCTTTTTCAAGAAACTCTAAAAGTTCTTTCTGAGCTCCGCCCAATTCTACACCCTGACCAACCAAGGCCAATGGTTTCTTTGCAAAATTAATAAGCTGAGCTGCTGCACAAACTGCTTCTTCATCGATATCAACAATTGGTTGATAACTACGAATAAAATCTATTGTATGAGGTACATATTCCAGTTTAGCCAACTGAGCATTCTTTGTAAAGTCCAGAACTACAGGTCCTGGTCTTCCGCTCTTAGCTATATAAAAAGCACGAGCCACTGCCCAGGCAATGTCTTCCGGGCGTCGAATCTGATAACTCCACTTTGTAATAGGCTGAGTTAAACTCACCAGGTCTATTTCCTGAAAAGCATCGGTGCCTAACAAAGCTGAACCTACCTGACCTGCGATAACAACCAATGGTGTACTATCAAGCATAGCATCTCCAATTCCGGTAATAGCATTTGTTGCACCCGGTCCGCTGGTTACAACGCATACCCCAACTCTACCGGAGACTCGTGCGTATCCCTGAGCTGCATGAGTTGCACCTTGTTCATGACGAGTCAGAACATGATTTAATTCTTGTTTATGATCATATAAACAATCATAAACAGGCATAATTGCCCCACCGGGATAACCGAATATGGTATCTACTCCCTCTTTTATCAGAGAACGGATTAATGCTTCCGAACCGGTAATAAGTTGTTTATCCATATATTATAGAACTCGTTGTTTCGTTTATACTAATCTATTAATCTAACTGCTCCCTTATCTGCAGAGCTTACCATGCTTGCATAAGCTTTCAGGCTCTTAGGAACGTTGCGATCTCGCAAAGGAGCGGTAAATGCTTTCTTTCCTTTCTCCATTTCCAGAGAACGGCGAAGATCAAGTTCTTTATCACTCAACTTCACATTTATAGTTCTTTCAGGGATATTTATTTCAATAATATCACCATCTTTTATTAATCCGATATTTCCTCCGGCCGCAGCTTCAGGAGAAACGTGTCCGATACTCAATCCTGATGTACCTCCACTAAAGCGTCCGTCGGTAATCAATGCACATTCTTTTCCTAAATGCTTTGATTTGATATAAGATGTAGGATATAGCATTTCCTGCATACCCGGACCACCCTTTGGTCCTTCGTAAGTAATGACAACCACATCTCCGGAGACGACTTTCCCTTTCAGAATTCCGTCACAGGCAGCATCCTGAGAATCGAAAACTTTTGCAGGACCAGAGAACTTCCAGATACTTTCGTCCACACCGGCAGTTTTTACAACACATCCGTCCTGAGCTATATTTCCTTTCAATACAGCAAGACCACCATCTTTTGTATAAGCGTATTCATAAGAACGAATACAGCCATCTTTTCTATCAGCATCCAGCTCTTTATAATAACAACTTTGTGAACCTAAAATCAGATTAAATTTACCTGCCGGAGCACTTTTATATTTATTTATTGCTTCATCACAAACGTTAGGGCTGGTTATGCAATATTTATCTATAGCCTCAGCAAGTGTCATTCCATCTGCACGTTTCACGTTTGCATCAATTAAGCCTGCAGCTTTCAGTTCTGCCAGAATAGAAATGATACCTCCTGCACGGTTCACATCTTGTATGTGATATTTCTGTGTATTCGGAGCAACTTTACAAAGACAAGGTATTTTACGTGAAAGAGTGTCAATGTCGTCCATTGTAAAATTAACCTCGGCTTCATGAGCTATAGCCAAAAGGTGAAGCACTGTATTTGTAGAACCACCCATGGCAATATCCAGAGTCATTGCGTTGAGGAAAGCCGAATGGGTAGCAATGCTTCTTGGAAGAACACTGTCATCACCATCCTGATAATATTTATATGTATTCTCAACGATCTTTTTGGCAGCGTCCTTAAACAGGTTTTTACGATTCTCGTGTGTTGCAACAATTGTACCGTTTCCTGGTAAAGCCAAACCAATTGCCTCATTCAGGCAGTTCATTGAATTGGCAGTAAACATACCCGAGCAACTTCCACATGTAGGACAAGCTGATTTTTCAATCTGAGCTACATCTTCATCGCTTACGTTTTCATCAGCCGACTTAATCATTGCATCAATCAAGTCAAGGTGCTGACCGTTCAGTTCTCCTGCTTCCATCGGACCTCCTGAAACAAATATTGTAGGAATATTAAGTCTCATAGATGCCATCAACATTCCCGGAGTAATCTTATCGCAGTTACTGATGCAAACCATAGCATCTGCTTTATGGGCATTTACCATATATTCTACACTGTCGGCAATAATATCACGTGAAGGCAGAGAATAAAGCATACCATCGTGTCCCATTGCAATTCCATCGTCAATGGCAATCGTATTAAATTCAGCAGCAAAGCAGCCCAGCTTTTCAATTTCGGCTTTCACTAGCTGACCAATTTCGTGTAAATGAACATGCCCCGGCACAAACTGAGTAAATGAATTAACGATTGCTATAATAGGCTTACCCAATTGTTCTCTCTTCATGCCATTTGCCATCCAAAGAGCTCTCGCTCCTGCCATTCTAGGACCCTGCGTACTGAACGAACTACGTAATTGATTCTTCATTGTTTTTTAAATTAAAAAAGCCTTCCTCATGACTGAGAAAGGCTCTAAATAATATTTTTATAGTACGATTAACTATACACCTTTCTCACGCTCTTGATTGGACCACCACGAGGCGAATAATATGCACTAGAGACAGATTAATTGATGTAATAATATTCATACTGCTTTTTATTTCTTTTTTAAAGACGCTGCAAAGGTACGTTCTTTTTTTAAACCGCCAAACAAATTGAATAAAAAAAACGCTTAAATATTTGTAATCGTAAGATATTAACGCATAATAATCCTATTTTATAACTTTCAACCTCTTTTTAGGTTAAAAAGAGAAAGATTAAGGTAGATATATAATACGGAATAGAAATTTCGATTAAATATTACTATTCTCTTGGCAGACTTTCTTAATTAAAAAGAAAAGAGAATACACTATTTCCAAATATAAGTCATAATTTCCAAAAAAGGACTTAATAATCTGAAAATAAATTGCGGCACGCAGGTATCGAATAAATATTTCGTATATTTGCACCTTATTAAAATAGTACAGAATTTATTAATAACAAAAGTATAGATGGAAACAGCACCAAACAAACTCATAGTAGTTTCTTACGAACTGTATGTAACTGAAGATGGAGAAAGAGATTTAGTAGAAAAAGCAACACCAGAACAACCTTTCCAGTTTATTTCTGGACTAGGCACTACACTGGATGCCTTTGAAAGCCAACTTACTGGTTTGGCAGTAGGCGATAAGTTTGAATTTACTATTTCTAGCACTGAAGCTTATGGAGATTATAACGAAGAACATGTAATTGATCTTCCTAAAAATATTTTTGAAGTTGATGGAAGATTCGACGCAGAACGCATTTTTGCTGGAAACGTTGTTCCTTTAATGGACGCTGACGGAAACAGAATGAACGCAACTGTAGTTGAAGTAGGCAACAGCAACGTAAAGGTAGATATGAACCACCCATTGGCTGGCGAAGATTTAACTTTCGTAGGTGAAGTTCTTGAATCGCGTACTGCAACAAATGAAGAAATTCAGGGAATGATCAACGTGATGAGCGGTGAAGGTTGTGGTTGCGGATGCGACAGCTGCGGTGATGACTGCGGATGTGATGGCGAAGAAGGACATGAAGGTAGCTGCGGTAGCGGTTGCGGATGTCACTAATCATATATTAAAATAAATAACAGCACACAGATATTGCTTATATGGCAAACATTCTGTGTGCTGTTTTTATTTTATATAATTCCTTATCTTATTAATTTTCTTTCGAAAGTTCTTTCAATCGTTTATTCAAAAGTTTGAATTGCTTTTCATCCCCTCCACGAACCACATATCTTATTACTCCTGATTTATCTATCAATAAGCTCATCGGAGTATAAGAAATTCCTGTTTTACTTATAAAATTAATAGCATCCGGTATTTGACGAAACAAGGGGTGATTCTTAGTTACAACCTTTTCTATTTGATCTGAATTATTAAAAGTCATTGAAAGGAAATTAACGCCAGCATATTTTTTCGTCAACTCGTTTAGTTGCGGAATCTCTTTAATGCAAGGTTCACAATATACATGCCAGATATTTATCATTGTAACTTTACCCTTTATATTCTCATCCGTCCAGAGTTTACCACTGGTATCTGTTAATGTAAATTCAGGGCAAGGCTTATCACACAGTTTCTCTTGCAAAGCTTTATCATCCGCTTTTTGCTTGGCCTTGGATTCCACAAGTTCACCATTCCCCTCAAATTCCGAAAGATCATTATTCGTCTGAAAACAATATGCAGCAGAAACACTACAAAAAACTATTAGTACACAAAAACACTTCTTCATCAAAAAAAATCAAATTAAAATTTAGCAATCCACATCAATACCTATTTCATTGAAAATGAATCACTCTACAAAGGTATAAATTGAGGCAATGGATTGCAAATGTTGCACAGAAAAATAAAGAATATATTCATAAAGAGACAGATTTTAGCCAAAAAAGAGAGGGATTTTCAGCCATATCAGGGAATAAAAATAGGCCAAACTACTGAATATAAACCCGCCAAATGCGGGAGTTGGAAATATCTATCCTATATTAACCACAGTGCATTTAAAACAAATAGTGTATTTCGTAGAATCATCTGCACCATCTCCCATTAAAACGTCTAAAACCTCCTTACGAAAGGGATTTCAGCTGGTGGAAGATAAAAATATCGGACTAATCATCTACCACTAAACCCTGCTTATCTGCTACTAAAATAAGCTCTTAACAACATATTGATGAACGTTGCCACAAATCTTTTGGTGACGAATATTCAGCTTCATAAGGTTGCACCCGAGATGAATGGATTAAACTCCACCAACAAACTTAATCATGAATTGAATTTTACTCTCTTAAACAGCTTATACATAATAAGTTTCCATATAATCTAATAAATTTTTCAAAAAGACATAAGTAAGCCCTCGAATGAAGACCCATGGGTTCTCGGCTGAAGACTGGTGGGCACTGGTCCAAGGGCTTATGAGTTCACGGCCGCGGGCTTACTAATTTAAAATCGCAAAAATAGATAACTTATTAATTAAGAGGCAATGCCAGTAATGTATGATTTGAAAGAGAATATCATTAATGTCTCATTAAAAATGGAACACTAATGATGTGATAACTAAAAGCAATCATTTTAACAGAAAAAGAAAACACTTTTTCATTTTTATATTTAAAATTAAAACAGACAGAAATAAAAAAATAATTTTAGTTTATTTTTTTTATTTCATTTTATTGTTATTACTTTGTTGCTCAATATAGAAAAAAACAACCAAACAAAAGAAAACAAGACCTTATAAAAGCCATAAAAAGCTTGCAAGATTAAGCACAGGCAAATAATAGCGAATAATATTTCATAAAAGTGATATAAGATGAAAAAAAATCGAATTAGTTCTTTGAGCTTTCTTTCGCGGTTCTTCTTTTTAATGTTGACTCCTGCATTTTTTCAGTACTTTGCCTTGGGATTCATTTGGCATTCTATTTACTGGGGAGCTGTGACATTGGTTATGATTATATGGGTAACATTCCTGCTGTTGACACCTATATTCGGGCGCATTGGATGCGGATGGTTTTGCTTTATGGGAACAGCATACGACTGCATTCGCCATGCAAGAAAGCCAAAAGCAGAATACCGTAAGACAATCACATGGCTTCGCGTGCTTATGCTGTCGCTATTCTTCGCCTCAGCCTTTGCATTCTTTTACCTGAACATACAGCGCCAAATAATTAACGGATTTCATTTCAATCCATTCAGATTAGAAGCAAGCTTCAACAGACATTACTGTTTGGTATGGTGCGTGGATGTTGGAATGGCAAGCCTAACAGCACTTTTTACAAATAAACGATGGGGATGCCGTAATATATGTATATTCGGATTACCTGCCTCATATCTCGCAAAATATTCAAGGCTTGTACCTGTTGTTGATACAGAGAAATGCGTAAACTGTGGATTGTGTGAGACTGATTGCAGAACAGGGGTACATCTGCTGAAGTATATCAATGAGAACAAGGGGCTTATTGCAGACTCTGAATGTGTAATGTGTGGAAGCTGCTCAGTTGTTTGCAAGAAAGATGCAATAAGATACCAGTTTGTATGGAACAGAAAAGAATTTCTGAACAGAAATAGTTAAAAGAGATTAGTTCATACAGCCACAAACTAGTGGTAGATAACAGATTTTAGTGGCAGATGATTTGTGTGGATAGTTTATCTTCCACCAAGTTAGTTCGCTAATTATCAATTATTTGAAACCTATTAGTGGCAGGTGGCAGATAGATTTTCATTTTTTCGTTAGAGTTTGACTAATGAAAAAAAGGATGGCTAGTTAAAAGTAAACCAAGGCGTCAGCTAACAAAACATATTATGCCATATAAAGAGTCCGGTGCAACTTAAATATTGCACCGGAAATACTGAATATCAACCATTAATACTCCAAATCACTGATCTTTAGTTTTTTTAACTTATTACTGCCTTGATTCAATTTTATCAGATTCAAAAAAGATTCACGATTAATGATATCATTTTGCAGTTTTTCAATAAATTGTTCTCGAGTTCCATATCTGAATTTAAAAATATTAGGACCCCAATCCGAACTCACATTTATTATTTCTTTCAACGTTTCATTTATCAAGGTCAAGTCTCCAATATATAAAGCAAAATAAAATTTTGTTATATATGCATACATCTTTTCTGGAAGACTGTATGAAGTTGAAAATAAACTATTGAATACTTGCAATAAATCCTTAATTAGAACAATCTTATCAAAAGATGTTTTTATTTTATTCTTTGTACATTCAATCGCTTCTGCATTTTTAGAATCATAGTCTGAAAAAGGAATATTAAATTGCCACCCCTTTTTATCCTTTATTTCTTGCATAAATATAGGGCCAAGCATACACTCTTCCTCATTGTTATCCCACAGAGAATAACCAACAAAATATGGTCTATACTCCTTACCTTGGTAAGGTAAGGTAAACAACTCAATCCCAAGAACAAAAGGTCCTACAACTTTAAATAGTTTGTTAGCCTTGTAAGGCGAAAGTTCGGGATAAGCATCTAGCCAATCTTGTGAAACTTTCTTCTTGATACTTATTGGTATGCTCATAAAATTATTATTAAAGGTGCAACTTTAGTTGAAGTGTTATTAATTGGGAGAGTAATAATTGTTGCCAATATACAGTTTTTCTTTTATTCTTGCAACTTCTTCATCCAATTCGTATTATCCCACCCAATAATAACAACGTAATTCACTGGTGCTATTTTTTTAGTACCATATTAATCCTAGAACCATCGTCATTGTAAACAAACGAGCTACCTTAAACCTCTTCAATATAATCATGCCCGGCGCACTATAAAAAGGATGGTCAGTTACAAGTAAGTAAACCAACCATCCTTCAATCTGAAAAACCTAACCAAACAGACCTGTTCTACTGAATCAATTATTTTATTATACCATTAACAGTCAATTTTATTTTCCCTTGATAAGGATTATCTTTCACCAGCCATTTAGCTCCTTCGCTATTGAGTACTACTTCTTTAAGTATATTATCGGCAGGAATACATAGTAAGCCTTTAGCTTGCTTAACGTCTGATGAATAAACTGATAGTTCAAGCTTTGTCCAGTCCATCTTATCAGTTGATTGTGCAAGAGCAATATGAGGTATTACCGAACCATCACGTACAAGAATTACAGCAGGGATAAGCCCAACTGAAATTTTATTCCAGCCACTCTGGTAAATCTTTCCCGATTGATAATCTATCCACTTGCCTGCAGGAAGATAAACATTCCTTTGAGAACCGTTTTCCATCATTGGAGCTACCATTATATCATTTCCAAACATATATTGATCTTCTACTAACCATGCTCCCAGATCATTTGGAAATTCTACAAACAATGCACGTACCATTGGCAAACCTTTCTCCGTACAATTCTTAGCCTGAGCATAAACATAAGGCATTAGTTTGTATTTCATCTCGGCCGATTCGCGGAAAGCTTTCAGAAAAGATTCGTTATATAACCATGGTTCTTTAGGAGGTGCTCCATGAGCACGACTATGCGAAGTAAGGAATCCAAAAGGCAACCAACGTCGATAAAGTTCTTCCGGCGATTTTTGTACAAAGCCTCCTATATCATGACTCCAGAAAGAGAATCCGCTTAGTCCCAAAGAAAGGCCACCACGAAGGGTTCCCTGCATGCCAATATCTGTATTTGCAGCATCGCCTCCCCAATGGATAGGATAACGTTGAGAACCCGCCCATGCACTTCGCGCCCAGATTATATGTTCGTTGTTAACTTTAGCGGTAACCTCGGCCACAGCCTTATTATATCTGAGGGGATACAGATTATGTTCATAAAGTCCCCCTTTGCCCGATGCATAAAAACCATTTAACGGTGCCGCTTCTCCAAAATCCACTTTAATTGCACCAACACCCATCTTCAGTAATCCTGCCAACTTATCTTGATACCAGGCAACAGTCTGCGGGTTGGAGAAGTCGAGCACCGCATCTTCATACGGCATTCCGCCATTAGCATTCTTTACGTTCATCCCTTTATCAACAATTTCAGTGAAATATTTATTTTTAGGCGTGAAGTAAGTCAGCTGCCAAAGTGATATATGAAACCCATCCTCCCTGAGATCTTTAATCATTTTCCCAGGATTACTAAAACGACTGGGAGCAAACTGATAATCGCATTGCCAATCGGTTTCAAACCATCCCGTATCGAAATGGATTACATCAGCCGGGATTTTATATTTCCTCAGATTCTTTGCAACATCATAACCTTCTGCTTCATTGAAATACGTAATGCGACTCATCCATGTTCCAAAACTCCATAGTGGAGGCATTGGCGATTTCCCCGTAAGATTAGTATATTCGTCAAGAATATCTTTTGGTTCGCCAAAAAACACAAATAAATCTAAAGCCTCATCGGCCATAAACAGCTTATTTACACCTGTATAAGTTGATCCAAAGTCGCAGGTTACTGGAGCGGAAGTGTGCATAAACATTCCATAACCACGGTTACTCATAAAAAAAGGTATCGGTTTATACATCTGATCTGTTTCCGGACCTTGAGGGTCTGTCACAAAAAGATTGACCTTCTGACCCACTTTATTCAGGGATGTAAACGATTCGCCACAACCCACAATCTTTTCTCCGGGAGAAAGTGTAAACACAGGATTTATACTCCTTGAGTTATCACTGCCTCGTTTAATAAAATTAAAAGGAAGATTTTTCACCTGAGTAGAATCATTGTCTTTCCAACGCCAAGTGTCTGTTAATTGCCTGCCGGCTGCATCTTTCAGTATTATTCGCCATGGATTTTCTTCAATTAATATAGAACCATAAACACTTTTATAAAGATGTCCTCCTTTTACGGCCGAATACTTCCAGCTATTATCTTTTCCTGGAGTTTTTACCAGCATTACAGACTCTGCTTCTTTCTGCTCAACCGGAGTAGTAAGCATGCGTATACGCAATGTGCGTGGAGTAACAAATTCAACTGAAAACTTTAACTGCGGATTATTATCGTAAGCTGTTTCAGGAAAATCGAGCATCTGAAGATTTTGTGGCAAAACAGTATTTGTGTTAAATGCCTGACGGGCGTACAACGTGTTGCGTTTCCATTCAATTTTTCCGGATGCAGATACAGGATCGAAGTTTGAAAGCTTATCTGCAAAAAAGAATATGTTTGTAAAATCGCCGAAATCTGTACTTACATCCTTCGCCTGATTCATAAGGTAAGAGGAACCACCATTGATATGAAGCTGGGCTACCGAAACCGGTGTAAATAAAAGCATAAAAAACAGGGATATCACCCCTACTGAAACGCGTTTGTTCATTGTTAATATTTTAAGTTAATCAAAGAGAAACAAAAATATGGGATATTATTTTAAGACTTATATATATAATGTTTTGAAAAAGGGGATAATTTGTTTCATATTAATAAAATTAGTCAGCAAAACCAGGAATATATAAGCCACAAATGCGTTAATGGTTTTATATTGTTAATAGAGATGTTGCTATATTATTGATTTTCAAGTCTTATTCATATTCCTGACTTCTTAAAGGGAAAAGAACAACTGAAAGCATCTATTATATTATCAGCTGCAACCTGATTTATAAAAGAATAAGAAAGAGAAAAAATAATGCAATTTATTGGAAAACCTTTCGGATTAATAGGTGTTTTTATTGTAATATTAAAGAAATATTAATTATATTTGCCATAACAAACTAAATATATTAAGCTATGTTCAACTCATTCGGCAATATTTTCAGATTAAGCAGCTTCGGCGAATCTCATGGTAAGGGAATTGGCGGAGTTATTGACGGCTTTCCGTCAGGAATTAAAATTGATCTGGACTTTGTTCAAAAAGAACTAGACAGACGTAGACCCGGACAATCAAAGATTACAACCGACCGTGACGAATCAGATAAAGTTGAGTTCTTATCGGGTATCTTTCAGGGAAAGTCCACGGGGAGTCCTATCGGCTTTATTGTTTGGAATAAAAACCAGCAATCTAAAGATTACGAAAACATTAAAAATATATTTCGTCCATCGCATGCTGATTATACTTATCAGCTAAAATATGGAATTCGCGACTATCGTGGCGGTGGCCGTTCTTCTGCCCGCGAAACAATATCTCGTGTGGTGGCAGGCGCATTGGCTAAACTTGCATTACATCAGATTGGAATAAGCATCAATGCTTACACATCACAAGTAGGACACATTCGCCTGGATGAAGATTATACCAAGTATGACTTCTCAAAAATAGAAGATACACCTGCTCGTTGCCCCGATCTGGAAAAGGCAAAAGAGATGGTTGACTATATTGCTAAAATAAAAGAAGAAGGAGATACCATAGGCGGAGTAGTAACTTGCGTAATAAAAGGATGTCCTATTGGTCTTGGACAGCCGGTTTTCGGAAAGTTACATGCAGTGCTTGGGAATGCAATGATGAGCATTAATGCAGCAAAAGCATTTGAATATGGTGACGGTTTTAAAGGATTGAAGCAAAAAGGGTCTGAACAGAACGACGTATTCTATAACCACGACGGCGTAATTGAAACCAGAACAAATCATTCCGGTGGTATTCAGGGAGGAATAAGCAATGGTGAAGATATCTATTTCCGCGTTGCTTTTAAACCGGTTGCTACTATTCTTATGGAACAACATACAGTAAACGTTGATGGAGTTGACACAACAATGAAAGCAAAAGGAAGACACGATCCATGCGTTCTGCCTAGAGCAGTTCCTATTGTGGAAGCAATGGCAGCCATGACAATCCTTGATTATTATCTGATTGACAAAACAACTCAACTTTAGTATTTTATAAGGCATAATTTAATAATGAAACATATACAATCTTACATCGCTTTGCACGAGCAAAGAATGATGAATGAACTTTTCAGTTTAATACGAATTCCTTCTATCAGCGCTTTACCGGAACATAAAGATGATATGCTGGCATGTGCACAAAGGTGGAAAGAACTATTACTGGAAGCAGGAGCAGACAGAGCACAAGTTATGGCTTCTTCGGGAAACCCTATTGTTTACGGAGAAAAGATTGTGAGTCCTGATGCAAAAACGGTATTAGTATATGCTCATTACGATGTTATGCCTGCAGAGCCACTGGAGAAGTGGACCAGTTCCCCGTTTGAGCCAGAGATACGCGATGGCAAAATATGGGCAAGAGGTGCTGATGACGATAAAGGACAAGCGTTTATTCAGGTAAAAGCTTTCGAATATTTAGTTAGCCATCTGTTACTCAAAAATAATGTGAAGTTTATTTTCGAGGGAGAAGAAGAAATTGGTTCTCCAAGTCTGGAAGAGTTTTGCAAAGATCACAAAGATTTGTTGAAAGCCGACGTAATTCTTGTATCGGACACAAGTATGCTGGGTGCCGATCTTCCATCACTAACAACCGGTTTGAGAGGATTGGCTTACTGGGAAATAGAAGTTACCGGTCCTAACCGCGACCTTCACTCTGGCCATTTTGGTGGTGCAGTGGCAAATCCAATTAATGTTCTTTGTGGGATGTTGAGTAAGGTTATTGACGAAAACGGACGAATTACTATTCCTCACTTTTATGATGATGTGGAAGCTGTGCCCGATGCCGAAAGAGCCATGATTGCGCAAATACCTTTCGACGAAGAAAAATACAAGAAGTCCATCGAAGTAAAAGAGCTGGCAGGAGAAACAGGTTATTCCACACTGGAACGTAACAGTTGTCGCCCGTCATTCGATATATGTGGTATCTGGGGCGGATATACCGGTGAAGGATCGAAAACAGTTCTGCCATCAAAAGCCTATGCAAAAGTATCTTGCAGACTGGTTCCTCATCAAGATCATCATACTATCAGTGAGTTATTTAAAAACCATATAGAGCAAACTGCTCCGGAAACAGTTAAAGTTAAAGTTACTCCTATGCATGGTGGTCAGGGTTATGTATGCCCTATCTCCCACCCCGCATATCGTGCAGCAGAGAAAGGTTTTGAAATAGCATTCGGGAAGAAGCCGCTTGCCGTACGTCGCGGAGGAAGTATTCCTATTATCTCTACTTTTGAAGAAGTTCTGGGTATCAAGACTATATTAATGGGCTTTGGAGTTGAAGACAATGCTATACATTCTCCAAATGAGAGTTTTTCTCTGGATATATTCCGCAAGGGAATTGAAGCTGTTGCCGAGTTCCATTTAGCTTATTCAAAATAATGTAATCACTTAAAATAGTGATTATAATGGCTATTTATCAACAACTCTTTATATTTTATACCTAACAATAATGAAAAAAATCATTTAAACATAAAAGTATACAAAAGACACTTTTTTTTTATTTTAATTTGCAAAACGGTACAGATATCAATCAATTTAAAGCAAAGTTCTGCATAAATGAAGCAAAAGAAGGAGTCATTTCTGGAAAATCTCAACAAGCGTCATATTAGTGCATATAAGCATTTATATGAAGATTATTATAAAGCGCTTGTTGTCTATGCTATGGACTTAGTTTCCCAAAAAGAGATTGCTGAAGATATTGTACAGGATTTATTTGTCTCAATCTGGGAAAAAGAAATGGCATTTATTTCTCTGGCTGCATTTAAATCTTTTCTTTATAGATCAGTAAGAAATGCATCTTTAAATCATATAAAGCATATAGATGTTGAAGAAAAGTATGTGTTATCGCTTCAGCAAAACAATGAGCCAGAATTCGATCCGGAAGTTGAAGAAGAAGAAATTTACCGACTGTTGTTTTCTACCATAGAAAAATTACCTCCACGATGTCATGAGATATTTGAAATGCATTTAAAAGGGAAGAAAAATGATGAGATTGCAGAGGTTCTGAATATTTCTCTGGAGACGGTTAAAACTCAAAAGAAAAGAGCTATCAAATTTATAAGAGAGAATATATCTCCATTTTACTTTCTACTACTTTTGCCTGACATATTGTAAGCAAATCAACCTATTTATTATTTTTATTGTTTTTTTTCATCTTCCTTGTACCTCTTTTTGAGCACCATGTTGTTTTATAATAAACAACTGGTGATAATATGGATGCAAATCAACATAAAATAGAAAAATTAATTGTTCTTCATCTCTTGAAAACAATTAATCCGGAAGAGCAGGAAGAACTTAATAACTGGATAAATGCGTCTTCGCAAAATAGATCTTTCTTTGAAAGAATCTGTTCCGAAAAGACCTTTGAGAAAAAGTACAAACTTTATAAGGAAGTAGATTCTAATAAAGCCTTTCAAAAATTTATTGAACTAACCGGGAATAAAGAGAAAAAAAGATTTCCTGTTTTAAAGCTGCTTAAATATGCAGCAATCTTATTATTGCCAATTACAATTGCAACTTATCTCTTCCTTACTAACTCCGGTTTGGATAATTACGAGAATGAAAGATCTGAGATATTTCCCGGTAAACCACAAGCCACTCTGATTCTTGGAAACGGAAAGTTTATCATGCTAAATGCTCATGACAGGAAACAAATAAGGGAAGGATTTTCATTACTTGCAATAAATGCTCCTTCAGGAATATCTTATGAAAAAACAAAAGACTCAACTTTATATAACCAGGAAAACATTTTAAAGACTCCAAGAGGCGGAGAATACACCGTTAAGCTGTCCGACGGAACAGTAATACATCTAAATTCTGCCAGTCAACTTAAATATCCTGTAGTTTTTGGAGAAAAATCAAGAACGGTTTACTTAACCGGAGAAGCTTATTTTGACATTGCTAAAGATAAAAAGCGTCCATTCTACGTGGTAACTAATGATATTCTGATTAAACAATACGGTACATCATTCAATGTAGATTCATATTCACCAGACTTTGTAAAGGTAGTTTTAGTACAAGGGAGCATAGGAATTATTACTCAAAACCCTCAGGCTGAATATCGTCTGAAAGAATCTCAGATGGCTGAATACAGTAAGATAGATCATACGGTTACAATTACTAATGTAGATACATATCCTTATACAGCATGGAATGAAGGTAAACTAGTCTTTGAAAATAAAAATCTTGGAGATATAATGCAGACTTTATCTTTATGGTATGATATGAACGTGCATTTTAAAAATCAGAATCTTAAAAACATTCATTTTACAGGTAATCTAAAAAGAGATGCATCAATTGAAGATCTAATAAATGCGATAAAATATACAACAGATGTTGATATACAGATTAATGGAAAAGACGTATTAATAAGTAAAAAACCATAAAACTAGAATAATATATATATGGAAAGAAACGGGCATAGATTTATTACAATAGTAATATTACTCTTCACTGCTATTTTGTTTGTGCCAAACCAAACATTAGCAAACAATTTATCTGATAAGGATAAACTTACTCTAGATCTAAAAGACGTAACAATTAAAGAGTTCCTTGAAGAAATTCAAAGGCAGACAAATCTGAATTTTGTTTATAATGCAGATCAGACCAAAATGCTTAAACACATCTCCATTCAGGCTAAAGATGAGAGTATTAAAAGTATATTGAATAAAGTTCTGGTAGGAGCTGGATTCACATATAAGATTCAAGGGAATATCATAATGATTAAATACCAGGGAAATAAAAGCACTTTTAAAAGTGGTCAGCAGGTATTTAATATGCAGATAAAAGTAATAGACGATAATGGGAAAGATCCATTGGATATGGCTGTTTGTTCCATCAAATCGCTTGGAATTTTCGGTGTAACAGATAAAAATGGATACGCCGAATTAAAAGGTATTCCAGATAATGAGGATGTTTATCTGGAGATTTCTTATCTGGGATTTGAAACGTATAAGCAAACCTTAAGTATAAGTAAGAATACACAGTTAAATGTCCGGATGAAACAGACATCTCTGCAACTTAAAGAGGTTTCTGTTGTTGCAAAAAACAGCGCAGCAGGTGCTTCAACAAGTTCAAGCATAGGACGACAAGCCATTGATCACTTACAAGCAGTGAGTTTGGCAGATATAATTCAGCTCGTTCCTGGAAATTTGATGACTAATACTGATCTTACTTCAAAATCAAACTTGCAGATAAGAACACTCACCAACAACACAACAAACGCATTTGGCTCTTCTGTTATAGTTGATGGAGTGCCTATTTCCAGTAATGCAAATCTTGGAACTCAAGGTAGTTACAGTGAAACGTCATTTACAGGAACTGATTTAAGACAAATCAGTGCGGATAATATTGAATCTGTTGAAGTTATACGAGGAATTCCTTCTGCAGAATATGGAGACTTAACTTCAGGAGCAGTGATTGTTAAAACAAAAACCGGACATACTCCATGGCAAATTAAGGGTAAAGTTAATCCTTCAACAAATAACTTTTCGTTAGGAAAAGGTTTTAAATTAAATAATAATCTGGGTACGCTTAATACAAATCTGGATTATGCTCAAGCATGGGGAGACCCGAGAACAAAAACAAAATCTTTTGATAGATATAGTGCTAGTGTAAATTATGCAAAGAACTTCTTTAAGATTTGGAGAACAAGTACCAGCATAAATTATTCAGGTCTTGTGGATTGGAGTGGAAATGATCCGGACCAGCTTAATGATGGAACATTTACAAAAGAAAGAAACGCTACAATATCAATAAACCACAATGGTAAGATTGGTATTAATAAACTATTTTCACGCACATTAAGCTATACCTTTGGATTTTCTTATAACCAGAATGAATACAGACGCAGTACAATTGTACCAAACTCTTCGGGTTTCTTACCGATACTTACTGCTACCGAAACCGGATACAATCAGGTTCCGGTAGAAATATCTTCGTATAAAGCTTCTGGTGGAAGTAAAAGTGCTCCAAAAAATATGTATTTCAAGTTATCAAACTCTTTCTATTATAATTTAAAAGGGTTATATCAAAGATTCAACATGGGAGTTGAATACAAAAAAGAATCAAATAGTGGTATTGGATATTACAATGATAATGACAGATACCCATTACAACCAAATAATAACGGACGCCCACGATCATATAGCGACATTCCGGCATTAAATCAGGTATCAGGTTATGTTGAAGACAATTTACGCTGGAAAATAGGGAAAAGAACTTTCAATTTACAGTTAGGCGGAAGATTTACAACTCTGCAACCTGGAAAAGAAGAACAAACGTTCTCTTTCTCGCCACGTATAAATGCTTCAGCATCTATTTTACCTTGGCTTGAAATGAGAGGTGGTTTCGGCACAAACTCTAAAACGCCAGGACTAATACATTTGTATCCTGACAAGAAGTATACAGACAGAATTGCAGCAAACTATATGCCTGTAGGGAAACCTCTAGAACAATTGGTTATGTACCATACAATGGTGTACAAAACTCAAAGAACAAAAGGACTTAAAAATGCAAATAATACAAAATACGAATTAGGGTTCGATTTTAAGCTACCTAAAAACAGAAAGCTAAGTATCATTGCATATCACGACAAGACAGGTAATGGCTTTGGCTCATACACAGAATATTTCACTTATAACTCAAATGTTTATACAAAAGATAAAGGATTAATAACCTCCCCGGGACAAGCAACAACTGTTGACTGGAATAATCCTTCAAGAATAGATACTATTTTTACCACTACAGGTAAAATTGGTAACACCAATGTATCTATAAACAAAGGTATTGAAATGGATTTTGACCTTGGTAATATTTCTGCAATAAACAGTTCTTTCTATTTAACAGGGGCATATATGGAAACTGAAGGATACTCTAATGGACCAAATTTCTCTGATCCATCAAATTTACCTTCAAAATATTCTATATCAAACACAACTCCATTCAAGTTACTATACCCTTCTGGTAATTCTAAAGATATAAACAGAAGATTCAGTACAAACCTACGAATGGTATGTAACATTCCAAGTCTGAGAATGGTAGCCTCATTAGCAACGCAGGCTATCTGGTATACTTACAAAAATACAACCAATCAGAAAATGGATCCAATAGGATGGATTGACACAGATCTTTCATATCATGAAATAACAGCTTCCATGCTAAATGATGCAAACTATAAAATAAAAGAGGTTTTACTAAGTAAGCAAAGAAGAGACCCTAAAAATAATCCAGCTTCTTCTGACCCCGTACTATGGATGATGAGCGGCAGACTTACAAAAGAATTGGGAAAGAATTCCGGTTTTTCTTTCTATGCTAATAATCTTTTTTATTATGAACCATTTAAAAGCAATAATGTATCAACTACTTTAAGTCAAAGAAACGAGGGTACATTCAGCTTTGGTGTAGAACTATTTTTTAATTTCTAATATATAAATTGTTATGAACAAATTACTAAACCTTTCAACTTGGTTAATTATTTCATTCTTATTTATTGGAATGACGTCATGCAGTACAACTGATGATGCAACCAAGACTCTGAATTTCGATGTAAAAGTAACTATGCCTGCTGGATTTAAAGCTGATGTGTTTTATGCTAATCAGACTGTAAATATTTCAAAGGGAACTGCTGTTGTTTATTCTGCAGTAACCGATGCAAGTGGCATTGCACATTTTGAAAATGTAATTCCTGACGTTTATGATATTTCTACATCTTGCGAAATCTCTGGCGACGATTATGTAAATATGGTAGAGGGAGATGTTGAAAATGCAAATGTTTTAATAACAGGTAGCTTATTACAACAAACTGTTATCACAGAAGATGCTATTACCATTCCTGCGCAAATGAGTATTAAGCAGAGCCTGCTAATCAGTAAAATCTATTATGCTGGTTGCAAAGACAATAACACTAAAAATTACATGGCAGACCAATATATTGAATTCTTCAACAATTCTGACGAAGATTTATACATTGACGGTTTATACTTCGCATTAACAGAAACAGAATCAACAGCTGCTTTTCCGGCATCTGCTAACCAAGACTACGTGTATGTAAAACAAGTATTCCAATTCCCAGGAAGTGGCCAACAATATAAAATTGCTGCAGGAGGAACTGTTTTGGTTACAAACAGTGCTATTGATCATACTTTAGTTGCAACAAATTCTGTGAACCTGACTAATGCCTCATTCGAAGCAAAAGATCCAAAGAAGAATAACAATACAGCAACTCCAGCTCTTAATCTTATATACACAGCATACTCTACTATTCCAAGTATGAACATGTTAGCCGGTGGTGATGCAACTGTTGTTTTATTTAAAACGAAAGAAGATGTTTCAAAATGGGAAACAGTTTATAAGCCAGGTGCAACTTCCGGATTACTATACATGAAAATCCCTACAAAAACAATTATTGATGGTTTAGAATGTTTGAAGAACAAAGCTACAACCGGACCGGATGTAAACTCTAAACGCCTTTACAATTATATCGATGCCGGATACCAATATATTAGTGCAGTAAGTGGATATACCGGTGAAGTAGTTGCCAGAGTGAAAGATAAAGATGCTAATAATCGTACATATCTGAAAGATTCTAATAATAGTACGAACGATTTTGCTGTATCAACAACAGTGAAACCAGGACAATTTCCAAGTAAATAGATATTAAAAAATTAATCTAGTACCTGATGACTTTCAAATGCTACATCAATCATCAGGTACTATTAAATTAACGACTTATGTTCCGTAATTCATATTTATTATACCTTGCACTCTTTATATCCATACCTTCATTTGGACAAAATGATTATTCATCATCTCTTCAAAAGAAAGAAAAACGAGATCTGGAACTTGTTCAGCAGTTGTGGATGAATACTCAGAATGCAGCAGGACTTTCATTAATGCCTATCGAAAATGGAGGAATAAGTGTGATGAGTGTTGGAAGAACCTCAGGAAGCTTCAACCGTGTTCAGGAAGGGAATGCTGAAAATAAATTATCATTCAGTTCGGAACGTTTCGATCGTATTGGAGAATCAATATATATCTATGGTAAGTTTGATTTCAATATGAGCAGACAATTTGAACGTTCATGGTCTGATGTTCTTGAAACATACAATTCCGATCCATATATATTTGGAAGTTCTTTGAAGGGAAAATATGACTACCAAAAATTTAATCTCTTTGCAAAGATAGCAACCAAAGAGATCAAACGATTTACTTTCGGAACTCAGATAAACTACTCTGTAAGCGATTTCTCACGACTAAAAGATCCACGTTCAAGAGACTGTTTGGCCGATTATTCGATCATTCCGTCTACTACATATCGTTTAAATAAAACGCAGATAATTGGTTTAAATTTGAAATATCGTCACAGAAAAGAAAAAACGCCTAGTGTTATGACTGTTCAAACAGATCCTAACATGAAATACTACACTTTTACCGGGATGGAAAACGTGGAAGGAAAAGCTGGAGGATATAGTTCGTTTAAGCGTGAATTTGTAAATGACATCTTTGGCATTGGATTTGATTACAACTTCAAATCTGGAAAATTCAACTCTTTGAATTCAATAACTTTCGATAGTGAAAAAGAAAATATATGGGGAACAAATAAACAATCTCCGGGTAATTATAAAGAAAAGGTTTATGCATTTTCATCTTATAACACATACAAATCAGAAAAAGCACTGCATTCATTCGAGATAAATGCAAAAATGTCTGATGGAAAGGCAAATGAATTCCGCCAGGAGCTAATATCTAAAACAGATACAGCAACAGGTATTACATCTCAATATTGGAATACTCTTTTTATATATAAAGGAAGATATACCGTATCAATGAACAATGTTCTTGCACATTATAGAAGGTATTCACTAACAGATGAGAACAAATACAATTCGTACATAGGTGCAATGGCCCAATATAGTTCATTCAACAATCAATATAATCTTCCTCTGTCGTCCTTAAAGGTAAGTAATTTGAGTGGAGGTATTGAAGGTGGAGTGAAACTTTTAGGAATAAAATCGCACTCACTTTGGTTTGAGTCTCAAGCCTCATATATGCATGTTCTGAATGCAGAAATGAACTTAAGTAATTCGTCTACAGATTACGCCAAGCAAGTACTTATTCCGGATATGGAATATTACAACTCATCCTGTGTAAGAGCTAACGCTTCTCTGCAATATGTATTCCCTTTGAAGTTTAAGAGTTCAAACAATACAGGATATATTAAATTGTGGGGAGAGAACACCTGGGCCAAATCTTCAAGAGAAAAAAGATCTATATTTCTTTCTATAGGTATTTATACTGATTAAGATAGAAATTGCAGACTATAGATTATATTAATGATATTGAATAAAAAAATAATGATTAAACAAATTATTTGTTCTTTATGTATTCTTTTTGCTTTAAAAGGCTTTGCCGCTAACAATGCCGACAAGTTTACCAAAGCTGAGAGCGTTCAACACGGTGTTTTCAACACATACAAAATTGGGGATAATTATTATTTCGAGATTCCCCGAAGATTAATGAAAAGAGACTTTCTCTTAGCTTCAAGAGTTGCAGAATTGAGTTCTACAGATAATCGTTCAAACCTGGTGGCTGGTCAACAATTGTATGATCCCATCTTGGTTCAGTTCAAAGAAGAGAACAACCAACTCTTTTTGCTTAAACCTGATAGCAAAAAGATATGTTCTCCTGATGATCCATTCTTCAGCTCTTTTTCAAGAAATAATAAAACACCAATAGTTGAAGCATTTGATATTGAACAAAAAACAGATTCGTCAGTCTTCGTAAATATAACAAAGTTCTTCACAGAGGATTTACCTTTAGTTGAGCCTTTTAACGAGAAATCAAAACCAGGTAAAGCTCTCCCAAAATTGAATAAAATATTAAAGGTAGAGTCTTTCCCTTTAAATATTGAAGTGGAGGTGAGGAATGCTTATGAAGCAACAAAAGAGCCATTTCTTGTTGTATTACAGAAATCATTGCTTTTATTACCAGAAAATCCGATGACAGGACGACTCTATGATAAAAGGATGGGATATGATACTGTAAGCAAGGAGATATATTCTTCAGCTTCCCGTGAAATAGAAAAAGAAGCTTTTATTACCCGATTCAATCTCTATCCAAGAGAAAAAGATATTGCAGCTTTTAATCGTGGAGAACTTGTTGAACCTGCAAAACCTATTATCTTTTATGTAGATCCTAGTTTTCCTAAGGGATGGAGAAAGGCTATAATGAAAGGTATTGAAGACTGGCAGCAAGCTTTCGAGGCTATCGGTTTTAAAAAAGCCATTATTGCCAAGGAGTATCCTAATGATCCTGATTTTAATCCAAACGACGTTCGTTATAACTGCTTTAAACTTGCAGTTTGTGACATATCTAATGCAATGGGAGTACATTGGACAGACCCTCGTTCGGGAGAAATAATTCAGGCTGAGGTTTTGTATTATAGCAACATTACCAAGTTACTTCATAAATGGTATTTTCTGCAGACCGCAGCAGTAAACCCACTGGCAAGAAAGAAGGTTTTGGATGAAGAAACAATGGAAAAACTTGTTCGCTATTCAGCTGCGCATGAAATTGGTCATTGTTTGGGACTTAATCATAACTTCAGAGCTTCTTTTGCATACGATACAGAATCATTGAGAGACGCTGAATTCACAAAAAAAAATGGTACAACTCCTTCCATAATGGATTATGCCAGATTTAACTATGTTGCACAACCGGGCGACAAAGGAGTTTATTTACTGCCTCCTACATTAGGTATTTATGATAAGTTTTCTATTAAAATAGGCTACAAACCTATTCCAAAAACAAAGATCCCTAATGACGAATTGCCCACTATACGTAAATGGTTGCTTGAAAACGAAGGTAATCCTTTGTTTACTTACGGAAACAAAAGCATGTCACTTCCCGATCCATCCAGACAAACGGCTGATTTAGGAAACAATCCAAAGCAATCATCAAAATATGGCATTAAAAACCTTCAGTATATTCTTTCTCACTTGAAAGAGTGGATGCAGGATCCAAACGATAATTATGAATTTATCACAGAACTCTACGGAGAAATATTAAAAGAGAACTTTGAATATCTGGACAATACTATTCCTATGATTGGAGGCGTATATAATTATAACGCTGTTGCAAATGGCAAATATCCTTTGCAATCATTTGTTGATAAAAAAGCGAGCCTTGAAACGATTGATTTCATAATTTCGGAATTATTCTCTGAAGCTTCCTGGCTTAACAATTCATACGTTCAGGGATTTGCCGGTCCTCAGGCTGAAGAACTTATCAAGTATCAGAATAAAACCATTGAAAGCTTGTTTAGTCAGTCGATCTTTAACAATATGTACAAATTCAGTGATGAAAAGAATTTATTGCATGCAGAGGAATATCTCTCACATCTTTCTTCATTGATCTTTGCTGAAAATAATCCTGATATTTACGTAAGAAACATCCAGGAAACATATCTGGAGAAACTAAAGTCCTTATCTCAGAAAAAAGATAGCTTTTACTCGTGCATGTTACAGCCTGTAGTAAAAAAAGAGCTTGGCAATATAAAACAAATCATCTCCGGAAAGAAGGAAGAGTGGTACATCTATTTAAAACAAAAAATGTAGTTTATGAACACAATAAAAAAACAGACTAAAATATTATTGCTGATATTTATTTCTTTAATTACAATAACTGGAGCAAAAGCCGATGAAGGTTTTTGGCTACCTCAATTGCTTAAAGGAGAGAAATACAAAGACATGAAGAAAGCCGGACTTAAAATATCTCCGGAAGAAATATACAGCGTAAATAAAGCATGCCTTAAAGATGCAATTATTTCGTTGAGCTATGACGAAAGTGCATTTTCTCCTTTTGCCAGTGCTAGTTTCGTTTCAACTAATGGTTTGGTGATTACCAATTTTCATTGCGTCCTCAGTTATCTTGAACGTATTTCAAACGTAAATAGGAACTTCATCAAATATGGTTACTGGTCTACTAAGCAAGAGGAAGAAACTCCTCTTTTCAACTTGCAAGCTAATCAGCTTGTAAGAATGGTAGACGTTACAGAACAACTGACTACAGGCATTGATACTATTGCTCCTACTAAAAGAACTGCAGAAATTAATAAACGAACTGCCAAACTGGTAAAAGAATTATCAGAGCACAATCGTTATGAGGCTAAAGTATATGCAATGTTTGGCAATACTCAATACATTGCGGCGATAGTAAAATCGTTCTCGGACGTGCGCCTTGTGGCAGCTCCTCCCATTGCTATCGGTAAGTTTGGCGGAGATGATGATAACTGGAGATGGCCACGCCAGACTGGCGACTTTGCTTTATTAAGAGTTTATACCAACAAAAATAATGAACCGGCAAAATACTCTAAAGAAAATATTCCTTATAAAGCTCCTTATGCCTTGAGCATCTCTAGCAAAGGAGTAAAAGAGGGTGACTTCACAATGGTATATGGTTTCCCAGCACAGACAAGACAGTATATTCCATCTTTCTCTCTCGAAAAAATTATTTTCAATGACACCAAAGCTAAAGCAGAAATAGCAGAAGCCAAACTAAGAATTTATCGTGAGGCTATAAGCAAAAACGATACTCTTAAAATACGTTACACTCCTCGTGTAAGCTCTATTGAGAATGTATACCTGAAATATAAGGGACAGATTGACGGAGTTCGTGAAACACAACTTATTCAAACAAAGCAAAAACAGGAGGAAGCTTTCCAGCAATGGGCTGAATCATCACCAGAAAGAAAAGCAAAATACGGATATTTGCTTCAGAATATGAAAAGCGTATACGAACATCTTACTGAATACAATTATGTTGATGTATACTTCACAGATGTTGCACTAAGCGGATCAAGTATAATTCCATTCGCGGGAAAATTTGAAAAGCTGATGGCTATGTACAGACGGAAAAAGGTAAACCAAAAAGCTGCAGAAGGTGAAGTAAAAAGATTATTGCCACTCGCCGACGACTTCTTCAATAATTGGGATAACGAAACCGAAAGAAAGTTATTTGGTAACTTACTGGGATACTTTAAAAAGAATGTTCCTACCAAATTCTTTTCAAGTGAACTGGATAGCGTTGTGAAAAAATATGGTGATAACATGGAGCTATATTCTCAGGATGCATTTTCTAAGTCCATACTAACAAATAAAGATAGTCTTGTGAGTTTCCTTAAAAACATCTCTATTGCAAACATCGACAAGATGGCTAATGATCCTCTTTATAAGATATCATTAGGATTCTATTTCATTGAGACTGAAAAGATTATTCGTGAGAAAGGTTTCCTTCAGGAAAAGAATGGCGAACTGTTCTCTCAGTATCTTCAGGGAATCTATGAAATGAACAAAAATAAGACTTTTGCTCCCGATGCCAACAAAACATTGCGCGTGTCATACGGAAAAGTTGCTGGATGCAAACCGGAAGACGGACTAAGCTACAATTATTTTGCAACTCTGGATGGAGCTATCAGCAAATACTTGCAAAACCAAAACAACCCTGATTACTATGTTCCTGTAAAACTTAAAAAGTTGTACGATAACAAAGACTTTGGTAAATATGCAGAAAATGGAGTTATGCACACTTGTTTTATGACCAATACACATACCACAAGTGGTAATTCAGGAAGCGCAGTACTTAATGCAAAGGGCGAACTTATCGGACTTAACTTTGACCGTATCTGGCAAGGGCTTGCATCCGACTTTTCATATAGTCCCGACAAGGCAAGAAGCATAGCTGTAGATATAAGATATGTTCTGTTCCTACTGGAAAAATACTCTCCTTCTACTTATGTATTAAAGGAGATGAATATAAAATAAAACTTTGCCGTAGATGGCATAGCCTATTACTTTTTTTTCATTCATAAATTGTGTTTCAGCAATGAGCACATACTGTTTCTACTAACACCTAACCATCTAAAAGTTCTGTACAGAAGATTTAATTCTTTTGTACAGAACAATTAGATCTTCTGTACAAAAGAATTAATTGTTTTGTACAAGAATTCTCAAGCCATTCGCCTAAGAAATAAAACGCCCTGCCTTATACCTCCCCACAATCAATCATTTAGATGGGATTTCATTACGTTATCTGAGAAATGTTTCGTACTTTTGCCACAAATTTGAGTTAATACGTAGTAAAATGAACCTATTAGAACTAAGCGAACAGGAAATAATCAGACGAAACAGTCTGAATGAACTGCGTGCTATGGGCATTGAACCATACCCTGCAGCCGAGTACGTAACCAATGCATTCTCAACCGATATAAAACAGGAATTCGTAGATGTAGAAAACGTTGAGCCACGAAAAGTATCTGTGGCTGGTCGTATTATGAGTCGTCGTGTAATGGGAAAAGCTTCCTTTATTGAACTACAAGATTCAAAAGGAAGAATCCAGGTTTATATCACCCGTGATGACATTTGTCCGGGAGAGGATAAAGAATTGTACACCACTGTTTTCAAACGCTTGCTCGATTTAGGTGACTTCATCGGTATTGAAGGATTTGTTTTCAGAACTCAAATGGGCGAAATCAGTATTCACGCTCAGAAGTTGACAGTTCTTTCCAAGTCAATTAAGCCACTTCCAATCGTAAAATACAAAGATGGCGTAGCTTATGATGCTTTTGAAGACCCTGAACTTCGCTATCGCCAACGTTATGTTGACCTTGTAGTTAACGAAGGCGTAAAAGATATTTTTATTAAGCGTAACAAAGTATATTCATCTATGCGTGAATACTTTAACGCGAAAGATTATATGGAAGTAGAAACTCCTATTCTGCAATCCATTCCCGGAGGTGCTTCTGCGCGTCCGTTCATTACGCACCACAATGCACTCGATATACCTTTATATCTTCGTGTTGCTGACGAACTTTATTTGAAACGTCTTATAGTAGGAGGTTTCGAAGGAGTTTACGAGTTCTCAAAGAACTTCCGTAACGAAGGTATGGACCGTACTCATAATCCTGAGTTTACCTGTATGGAAATATACGTTTCTTACAAGGATTACAACTGGATGATGGATTTCACAGAAAAGATGCTCGATAAGATCTGTTTCGATGTAAACGGCACTCACGAAGTAAAAGTTGGCGATAATATTATCAGCTTTAAAGCTCCTTTCAAACGCATCACCATGATTGATTCCATCAAAGAGTTTACAGGAATTGATATAAACGGAATGAATGAAGAAGAACTTCGTGAAGTTTGTGCTAAGATTGGTGTGGAAACAGATGAAACAATGGGTAAAGGTAAACTGATTGACGAAATATTCGGCGAAAAATGTGAAGGCAACTACATTCAACCTACATTCATCACTGATTATCCTATTGAGATGTCACCTCTTTGCAAACGTCACCGCGAAAACCCTGAACTAACAGAACGTTTTGAATTGATGGTTAACGGTAAAGAGTTGTGTAACGCATACTCTGAGCTGAACGATCCAATTGATCAGCTTGAACGTTTCCAGGATCAGCTTAAGTTAAGCGAAAAGGGAGATGACGAAGCAATGTTCATTGATAACGACTTTGTTCGCTCATTGGAATATGGTATGCCTCCTACTTCTGGTATGGGTATAGGTATGGACCGTTTGGTTATGTTGATGACTGGACAAACTACTATACAGGAAGTTTTGTTCTTCCCTCAGATGCGTCCTGAAAAAACAATTAAGAAAGATCCCGCAACTAAATACATGGAATTAGGTGTACCAGAAGAATGGGTACCTGTAATCCAAAAAGCCGGATACAATCTGGTAGAAGATATGAAAGGCGTGAATCCTCAGAAATTCCAGATGGATATCTGTGGAATCAATAAAAAATATAAGCTGGAATTGAGTAATCCGTCTGTCAACACTGTTACAGAATGGATTAATAAGCTATCATAAGGAATCATGAAATTACCTGGAAAAATAGCAATCATGGGCGGAGGAAGCTGGGCTACAGCTATTGCAAAAATAGTTTTAGCTCAGGACGACAGCATTAATTGGTACATGCGTCGCGACGACCGTATTGCAGATTTTAAACGTTTAGGTCATAATCCGGCATATCTTACCGGAGTGAAATTTGATGTTAAACGAATCAATTTCAGTTCCAATATTAATGATATTGTAAAAGACTCGGATACATTAATTTTTGTAACTCCTTCTCCTTATCTTAAAGTTCATCTGAAAAAGTTGAAAACTAAGCTAAAGGATAAATTCATCATTACAGCCATCAAAGGTATTGTACCTGATGAAAATTTGATTGTATCGGAATACCTGACACAAGAGTATGGAGTGCCCGAAGAGAACATTGCAGCTCTTGGAGGTCCGTGTCATGCTGAAGAAGTTGCATTGGAACGTCTTTCTTATTTAACTATAGCTTGTCCAGATAAAGATAAAGCACGTATTATTGCCCGTAAGCTGGCCAGCCAGTATATTAAAACATCTGTAAGTGATGACGTGGCAGGAATTGAGTATGGCTCTGTACTTAAAAATGTATATGCCATTGCAGCAGGTATTTGCAGCGGACTGAAGTATGGCGACAACTTTCAGGCGGTGCTCATATCAAATGCAGTTCAGGAAATGAATCGTTTCCTCAATACGGTATATCCTATAAACAGAAGCATTGACGACTCTGCTTATCTTGGCGACCTTCTCGTTACTGCATATTCAAACTTTAGCCGTAACCGTACATTCGGAACAATGATTGGTAGAGGTTATTCTGTGAAAAGTGCACAGATAGAGATGGAGATGATTGCCGAAGGGTATTATGGTACCAAATGTATAAAAGAGATAAATAAACATTATCACGTAAATATGCCTATTCTTGATGCTGTTTATAATATTCTATACGAAAGAATCTCTCCTGCTATAGAAATAAAATTATTAACTGATTCATTCAGATAACACACTTACAAATCATGAAAAATATTAGTTTAAACATCGAAAAGACTTTAGGATTTATTTCTAAAGATGCTGTCTACGCCTATGAAGCTCAGGCTAAGGCTTGCAGCGAAGCATTACACAACGGTACAGGTAAAGGTAATGATTTTCTAGGTTGGTTAAACCTTCCATCATCTACCAGCAAAGAATTTATTGCCGACATTAAGGCTACAGCTCAGATTCTTCGTGACAATTGCGAAGTAGTTGTTATGGCCGGTATCGGTGGTAGTTATCTTGGCTCGCGTGCTGTAATCGAAGCATTGTCAGACAGCTTTGCATTACTTAAAGAAAAGAAAGATAGCCCTGTTATTATCTATGCAGGACATAATATCAGCGAAGATTACCTTTTCGAACTTACTGATTATTTAAAAGGTAAGAAGTTTGGAGTAATCAATATCTCTAAATCAGGAACAACAACTGAGACAGCTTTGGCTTTCCGTTTATTGAAAAAACAATGCGAAGACCAGAGAGGTAAAGAAACAGCTCAGAAATGCATCGTTGCAATTACCGATGCCAAAAAAGGTGCTGCAAAAGTTACTGCCGACAAAGAAGGGTACAAAACTTATGTAATTCCTGATAATGTAGGTGGACGTTTTTCTGTTCTTACTCCAGTAGGTTTACTTCCAATCGCTGTTGCAGGTTTCGACATAGAACAACTGATTGCCGGTGCTGCTAAGATGGAAGAAGTATGCGGATTGAATGTTCCTTTCAGTGAAAATCCTGCTGCAATTTATGCTGCAACAAGAAACGAACTATATAAGAATGGAAAGAAAATAGAAATTCTTGTAAACTACCATCCAAAACTTCATTTTGTAATGGAATGGTGGAAACAACTTTATGGAGAATCAGAAGGTAAAGAGAATAAAGGTATCTTCCCTGCTGCTGTAGATTTCTCTACAGACTTACACTCAATGGGTCAATGGATTCAGGAAGGTGAACGTAGCATCTTCGAAACTGTTATCTCTATTGAAACTCCAAACAAGAATCTTGCTGTTCCATCTGACGAAGCAAACCTGGACGGACTTAATTTCCTTGCAGGAAAACGAGTTGACGAAGTAAACAAGATGGCTGAACTTGGTACACAGATTGCTCACGTAGACGGCGGTGTTCCTAATCTTCACATCAGCATGCCACAATTGAACGAATACTATATCGGTCAGTTATTCTTTTTCTTTGAAAAAGCTTGTGGTATAAGCGGTTATATTCTTGGAGTAAATCCATTTAACCAACCAGGTGTTGAAGCTTACAAGAAGAACATGTTTGCTCTGCTTAACAAACCAGGTTACGAAGAAGAATCTAAAGCTATTCAGGCACGCCTGTAAGCTATATAATAAATAAAGAAAAGCCTCAGCACCTTTATAGGTCTGAGGCTTTTCTTTTATATTTCATCTATAAAATTTTTCTTTATTAAATCATTTTTTCTGGAGATCAACATCAAGCTCACTGCCCTCACATTCTGTCTTGGCCGACAAATAAAACTTCAATGTCATCACATCTTCCTTAACAGCTTGCACTGTTGCCTTAACTTTCACATTGGAAGTAGATACACCATCAATAAATGTCAGTCTGCAAGCTTCTGTATTAGTGAAATTCCTATCAACAGAAACGTTTTTCTGATCATATTCTTCTAAAGAAATCTTAACTTCTTCATCATTAGCTTTTGCATGGAAACTAAATAAATCGGACCCATTACCGACAAGATTGAGAGACAGCTCTACAACATCACCCACCTTAACTTTAGGGGTTTCAGCAACAATCGTATCATTAACAGAACAACTAAGAACTTTTATCTCTGGAGACACAGTGGTTTCAGAGGCACATGAGGATAGTAAAAAAAGTCCTAGAATAAATGGTAAAAAAATGTTTTTCATTTATAAATCATTCAAAATCAGTGCTGCAAAAATACATGAATAATCTGAATAACCAAACATTTGAATGTTAATTAAGAACTTCTTCGTATCTTTGCAATCGAATAAATGAACTTACTAACTATGTTTCAAACTGCAATTAGTCGCTATTTAGAGACCCATAAACATCCATCTCTTTCACTTAAAGCCGTCCTATTTGATATGGACGGAGTATTATACAATTCAATGCCTTATCACGCCGAATCATGGCACAAGATTATGGAAGAACGTGGATTGCATCTTTCTAAAGAAGAAGCTTATCTACACGAAGGACGTACAGGATCAGGAACTATTAATATAGTCTGCCAACGTCAGTTTGGTAGAAATGCAACAGAAAAAGAGATTAAAGAAATTTATAAAGCAAAAACGGAAGCATTCAACAGTTATCCATTAGCGTTACCAATGGAAGGGGCTACCAATGTACTGACAAAGGTTAAACGCGATGGTCTATTTCCCATGATAGTTACCGGTTCTGGCCAAGCATCATTATTAGGTCGCCTGAATAAAAACTTTCCCGGAGTTTTTAAGTCCGAACTAATGGTTACTGCTTTCGACGTTAAATATGGAAAGCCAAATCCGGAACCATATCTTATGGCATTAAATAAAGGAAATCTGAAAGCCAATGAAGCCATCGTTGTTGAAAATGCACCTCTCGGAGTACAAGCAGCCGCGGCAGCAGGTATATTTACTGTAGCTGTAAACACTGGTCCTTTAGATGATAATATACTCCTTGATGCCGGTGCTAATATTCTTTTCCCATCTATGCAGGCACTCTGTGATTCATGGGAAAATTTGTTAAAGGAGTTCAGTGGAGCGTAAATGGAATACATCTGGCTAGATTAAGTATGTACAATGAAAGAGAGTGTTCTAAAGAATATTTTATTATCCCGATAATGCTCTAAAAGGTATCGAAAAAAGTGAGGGTAGGCACTTTTTGTGAGGGTAAAGTGAGGGTTTAAAATGCTACCATCACTAAATATATGACTGATTTATAACCTATTGAATGGACCTGGTGAGGGAGTGAGGGATGACTTTAGAAAGATTACTAACGGAGACATCCACCCGGATGCACAAATAAATATTCATTGTTCAAAGCTGAAGAATTAACAGTTATCACACAAGTTTTTATACTGAGTCGAAATAATTCAAAGAATAAAGAAAACAAATGGGGTTATCCAAAACTGGACAACCCCATTTGTTTAATAAGTGATCCCGGTGGGACTCAAACCCACGACCTTCAGAACCGGAATCTGACGCTCTATTCACTAAGCTACGGAACCTTATTGCGCGGGCAAAAGTACAAAAATAGTTGTGTGTTTCCTAATATTTTTTCTAAAATCCTTTCAAAACCTACTTAAATGATAATACTGCTTATTCTAGGAAAATACATTATCTATCAATTTTTCAGGTAATTTGCTAATTTAGAGAATAGAAGAAAGATCTATATACAAGTTTAGTTTATCAATCTATTGAAAAACAATACAATGGAAAACACAGACAACAACTATTATTTTGAAATAGGTATTGCTAATTAAACATACATTTTGCTAATATTATATCAATAAATAATAGCAAATATATAAATATTATGTATATTTGCCGACTATTATTTAGAAATAAACAACCTATGAGCTATCTTATAAAACCAGAAAACTACCAACCATTACTCGATTTGCAACAAACCGAGCTTGGAATAAAACAGATTAAAGAGTTCTTCCAACAAAACTTATCGTCAGAATTACGTCTTCGTCGTGTAACAGCTCCATTATTTGTATTGAAAGGAATGGGAATTAACGACGATTTGAACGGAGTAGAGCGTCCAGTATCTTTTCCTATCAAAGAATTAGGAGACAAAGAAGCTGAAGTTGTGCATTCTCTTGCTAAATGGAAAAGAATGACACTTGCTGATTACAGTATAGAACCAGGATATGGTCTTTATACAGATATGAATGCTATTCGTTCTGACGAAGAACTTGGCAATCTACATTCATTATATGTAGATCAATGGGACTGGGAACGAGTGATTAACCGTGAAGATCGTAATATTGATTTCTTAAAGGAAATTGTGGAACGTATCTACGCTGCAATGATTCGCACAGAATACATGGTTTTTGAAATGTATCCACAAATCAGACCATGTTTACCAGAAAAGTTATTCTTTATCCACTCTGAAGAGCTACGCCGACTTTATCCGGATTTAGATCCTAAAGGTCGTGAAAATGCTATTACCAAAGAACATGGTGCAGTATTTATCTTTGGTATTGGTTGTAAACTTGGTGATGGAAAAGAACACGATCTACGTGCACCGGATTATGATGATTATTCAACTCCAGGCATTGACGGTTTACCAGGATTAAATGGCGACCTTTTGGTATGGAACTATACTTTAGACCGCGCAGTTGAACTGTCTTCTATGGGTATTCGTGTAGATAAAGAAGCTTTGCTTAAACAATTAAAAGAGAGTGGTAATGAAGGACGTAAAGATCTATACTTCCACAAAAGATTGTTAGAAGGAACTCTTCCGTTAAGTATTGGTGGTGGTATAGGACAATCACGCCTTTGTATGTTCTACTTACGTAAAGCTCATATTGGAGAAATCCAGGCAAGCATCTGGCCTGCAGATATGAGAAAGGAATGCGAAGAGTTGAATATGCCTTTAATCTAAATACGGATGAACGTACAGATTGAAGAGAGCTGGAAGAAACATCTTGCGCCAGAATTTGAAGCCGACTATTTTAGTCGGCTTACTGATTTTATACATGACGAGTATGAACGTTATACCGTTTATCCTCCGGGTAAACTAATTTTCAATGCATTTAATAGCTGTCCGTTTGATAAAGTTAAAGTGGTGATTATCGGACAGGATCCATATCATGAACCGGGGCAGGCTCATGGTTTGTGCTTTTCTGTAAACGATGGGGTTCCTTTTCCTCCCTCATTACAGAATATTTTCAAGGAAATTGCAAGCGATTTAGGTACTTCTGCTCCTACAAGTGGTAACCTTACCCGATGGACCGAACAAGGAGTGCTGTTAATGAACGCAACTCTTACAGTAAGAGCACATCAGGCGGGTTCACACCAAAACAAAGGATGGGAAACATTTACTGATGCTGCAATTCGTCATTTAGCAGAAGAACGAGAACATCTGGTATTTATTCTTTGGGGTTCTTATGCGCAAAAGAAAGGTGCTATGATTGACAGGAACAAGCATCTTGTACTTTCGTCAGCTCATCCTTCTCCCCTATCTGCTTATCGGGGATTCTTTGGGAACGGACATTTCAGCAAGGCAAACAAATATCTGCTGGAACATGGGATTGAACCTATAAATTGGTAATAGCTTTACTATAGAACCGATATATAAATAAAAAGAAGGCCAACAATTTGTGTTACAAATTGTTGGTCTTCTTTTTATTTATGCTATTATTAATACCACTTAATATTTGAAGAAGCACTGCTTCGTTGTTCCCATTTCAAATCTTGCAGCATGCTTGAATTAGCACGTATTGAGAAATTATAAGAACGATATTTACCAAAAGGAGATAAGCTACAAGTCATACTCCAACAGTGCAAGTCACGAGATATATTACAAGTAGTCTGTGCAATCTGTTTTGCATCAAAGTCGTATGAACCTTGGAAAGAGAAATTCCATTTATTAGAGATTTTAATATTTCCAGAGCCACTTAACGTATGAGTCAGCTTAAACGGATAACGCATTGTTTCTTCATTAATCTTAGCAGCTGTATTTTCCCTGAAATTAAAAGAATATGCAAGAGAGAATGACCAAGGCATTTTAAATGGAAGATATCCATCTTGATTTACTTCTGCTTTTTTCTCTTTCTTTTCAGCCTCTCCATCTGTTTTAGCTTCTTCCTTAGGCTTTTCTCCTTCCGGATTAGTAGTTCCTTCTTTCTTTTCCTCTTTTTTCCCAAACCACTTTTTCCATGTACTATTATCAAAAGTATATGAGAAAGATGAACCCGATCCCTGGAATCGTCCGAAACGACCATAAGACCATTCTGTTTTATCACCTACATAAACATTACCGTTTTTATCAAACTGATATGCATAAGTAGCAAACGAAGTATTGAAATTAAATGTATAACTCTTAGTTAATTTTAAACGCAAACGCATGGATAAATCACTCCATGGTTTTGTCTTTGCAGCCATATTATATGAGATACTACCACCCAATTCATCAATTAAACTAACCTTCTTTACTGAGTCATTAGCCGATTTTAATTTCATTTCCACATTATTGGAAACATCAAAGCTAACATTGCCTTGCTTACCTTTACCAGGAACCCCAAAAAGTCCACTTGCATAAGGAGAATAATCTACTGTCTTCTCATCACCGTAAGCATCAATGTATGTATAAGAATCCCAGTATCCATATCTTTTTGCTCCGAAGTCAGGTTGGGCACTAAGACTAATAGTTGGAGTTATCACGTGACGGATAGTTTGAATCTTATCACCAAAGATAGCCTTCATTGGTGTGTAGAAACCATAGAGTTTCGTGCTTAGTCCAAGACTCATATTATAATTAAAAACACGATTAAATCCGTAAGTGGTATCGTTTTTAACAGCCTGACTATTGTCATCCCAGGATTGCTTTATCTTATTAGTATACCAACGTTCGGTATAATTAATAGAAGGAGTTACATTTAGATATTTAAACAAAGTAAAAGTTGCACTGATTGGAATAGAGTGATTCATTGCATTTTCCCAATCTTTCACTAAACTTGATTTAAAGAATTTATCTTCTTTTGTTGTAATGCTATTCTTTAACTGACCAGTATAACTCATTGATATTTTCTCGTACCAACGTTCTGCACCAACTGCCTTTTTACGTTTAAAAGGGAAAATACGGCTTAAAGAGATATTCAAATCCGGTAACGTTACGGCCAATGTTGAGTCCTTTGTTCGCTGTGCAATATTAAATGTACTCGACATTGTCAGATTCTGATCCGGAAAGTTACGTGTATAACTAACGCTGGAAGTCTTCGTGTTCTGAGAATATAAAGAAGGATCATAGTAACTTCCTAAATTAGTCTTCTCGTAACTACTTGTTGCAAAGTTAACACTTGCCGAGAAAGAACTATTTGGACTAGCCTTAGCATCTTGTCTATGAGTCCAGTTTAGTTTAAAGTCTTTTGATACAGCATAATCTATATTCTTCTCTCCGGTTTTGGTTACCTGATAATTTGCACTTAAAGAACCAGAATACCTATATCTTTTATTGTAGTTTGTTGCAGTACCAAGTCCCCATGAGCCTTTAGTGAATATTTCACCTGTAAGTTTCAAGTCCATATAATCGCTGATAGCAAAGTAATATCCACCATCACGAAGATAAAATCCCCGGTTCAACTCATCACCGTAAGTAGGCATAATAAAGCCTGAAGAGTAACTGCTACTAAATGGGAAGAAACCAAAAGGAATTGCTATAGGCAAAGGAACATCTTCTACCACCATATATGCAGGTCCGAAAACGACATTCTTTTTAGGTTTTACTTTTGCGCGTGTTAGTTGTAAATAGAAGTGTGGATGTTCGTGGTTATCACAAGTTGTATATTTACCATCTTCCATAAAAAGATCATCTCCTGAACTTTTCTTTGCATTGTAGCTGGTTACATATCCCTCACCTTGTTGTGTTACCACATTTTTTATATAACCACGTTTACTTTTAAAGTTATAATTGATAGATTTTGATTCGTATGGTGTTTCTCCATCTTTAAAGACCGGCGCACCAGTTACTGCTCCCAAAGAGTCGACTTTACCTCTGGCATAGACAGTGCTACTATCCATATTCATGGTAATTATCTCAGACTCAAGCTCTATCTTTTCATAATTCACCTTTCCTTTTCCATAAAGGTGAGCAAAACCTCCTTGTGTAAAAACTATGGAATCGGAAGCTTCATAAGTAACAGGAGCATTTAATTCCTGCTTTCTCTTTTTCGACTTTAAAGAATCCTGAGCCAAAGAATCTGCTTTAATTGTATCAGAAGACAACTCTTTCTTCTTTCCTTTCTGAGCATGTACTCCATCAGAAAGTGAAAGAGTAACAGCAACAAACAAGAACGGAATTATATATGTTTTAGCTTTTAATGACGTCATCAATTATGCATTTACGCTTTAATGGGCAAAAGTAAGCATTCTCTACCAAATATTAACTGCTTTCAGTTTATTTAATTTTTTTTTTAGGATTAAAGAAAAAGGTTGCACCATTCATCAAAGCGTTTTAGTCCATCGGTTCCAAACTTGGCTATCGTCTTTCGGGCAGCTTCCACACTTTTTTCCTGATCAAGATGAGTTTTGGAAAAAAACTTATCAGCGAAACAAATAACTTGTTCTTCCATAGATACCGGCAATAAATCACGATGTGGAAGCGGTAATTCATTTTTTACGATATCAAATACTGTAATTCCAGCTCCGGTATGACGTTCACACACGAGGGCATGACTGGGATATCCTTCCTTTCTTATTAAATTTGCACCCAGATATCCGTGGCAAATATAGGGCTCTTTGCCAATACAGTCTATTCCATGGGCATTTGTCAGAAAGATTCCAATATCATGTATCATTGCAGCCTCCTCTAAGAACGTCTTATCAAGATTAAGTTCGGGATGACGGGTTGCTATCTGTAAAGCCTTATCAGCAACCGATCGGCTATGAGTCAATAAAATATCAAGTTGCCTTCCTGGAGTATAATATTTATTAATAATTTCTATTGGATTCATTATCACCTTAATACTTGTTTATTCAATTGAAATAAATAATTTTGTGCAATATTACTAAATTTAAGCGTAACAAACATGAATGTACACGAGTTTTTAAGCAATACGATTTTAAATATCAGCATTGAGAAATTGATTTCTTTTTTTATTAAAGCTTTGCTGATCTATGGGATAACACAAGTTGCGGTTTCTTTTACCAAATATCTATTCAGACGTTCTCAGAAGAGGAAAAAGCTTGCAATTCTGGATCAAACCACTTCAAGCTTTATTCAACGACTGCTTGTTTATACTCTTTATATCATAGGTATGGCAATCTTCCTCTCTTTGATTCCGGGGATGGAGAAAGTAAGTAGTTCTATTCTTGCCGGTGCCGGAATCATGGCAATGGCGGTTGGTTTTGCTTCTCAAGAGGCTTTATCAAATTTTGTCAGTGGATTGTTTATTGTCTTTGGAAAACCATTCCGGATTGGTGACTCAATTATGATTGACAGTGTGGTAAACGGAACTGTATCCGAAATCACTCTTCGTCATACTATTATTAAGAGCTTGGATAACCGAATGATTATTATACCCAACAGTAAAATCAACTCCAGTACAATTGTTAATTCTACTATCGGAGAACAAGATACCTGCAGTTTTATTGAAGTAGGTGTCTCCTATGATACCAACCTTGACAAGGCTATCAGTGTAATGAGAGATGAAATAATGCACCATCCATTATTGATTGACCGCCGCACTCCAGAGGAAAAGCAGGGCAACTCACCACAAGTTGTTATTCGTGTAATTGCGCTTGGCGATTCGGCTATCACACTTAAAGCATGGGCTTGGGCAGCAAATGCAGGAAATGCTTTTGTTTTAAAATGTGATTTACTAAAATCAATTAAAGAACGTTTTGACAAAGAAAACATCGAAATACCTTATCCATATAATAATGTCATAGTAAAGAAATAACCTTTTTCTATGAATAAACCCTAATATTATGATAAAACAAAGACTATTTCAGAGCCTTGCAGTGCTGTTGCTTCTTTGCATGGCAAACTGCATCAATGCATCAAGTGAGAGAAGTTCTTTAAAACCAGCTGAATCGGTTTCTACTTCCTCAAAGGAAGTTAAGGTTGGGGCAGAACAGATGGATAGACTTTTACCAATGCTTAAAAACAAACGGGTAGCATTGGTAGTTAATCATACTTCTATGGTAAACAAAAAAGGAACTCACCTCTTGGATACCTTGATTGCTTGCGGAATTAACATCAAAAAAGTCTTTGCTCCAGAGCATGGTTTTCGGGGAAATGCAGATGCCGGTGAGAAAGTAAAGGATGGAAAAGATAGTAAGACGGGAATACCAATTATTTCTCTGTATGGAAAAAACAGAAAACCTACTTCAGAACAGATGGCCGACGTAGACGTTGTGCTTTTTGATATACAAGATGTAGGAGCCAGATTCTATACTTATATAAGCACTATGCACTATGTAATGGAAGCATGTGCCGAAAACGGGAAGAAATTAATTATTACCGACCGTCCAAACCCCTGCGATTATATTGACGGACCAATTATGAAATCGAGCTTACAATCTTTTGTGGGAATGCATTTAATCCCACTTCTTCATGGATGTACAGTTGGAGAACTTGCACAAATGATCAATGGTGAAGGATGGCTGGAAGGGAAAAAGAAATGTTTACTAACAGTTATCAAGATAAGAAACTGGAAACACGGGCAACCATACTCATTACCAGTAAAACCTTCTCCTAATCTAGCCAACGATCATGCTATCAGCTTGTATCCTTCTCTTTGTCTTTTCGAGGCTACTGATATTAGTGTAGGACGTGGAACCTATTCCCCATTTGAAGTATTGGGTGCTCCAGATAAAAAATATGGTGAGTTTACTTTTACTCCAAAGAGTCTTCCTGGTTTTGAGAAGAACCCTATGCACAAAGATCAGCTTTGCTATGGTTTAGATCTTAGAAAAGTTCAGGCTCCAAAAGGATTCTCACTTAAGTATATATTACAGTTTTATAAACTATCAGGTCAAGGTGCTGACTTTTTTACCCGTCCTCGTTGGTTCGACCAGTTAATAGGAGATTCATCTGTAAGAAAAGAGATTATTGAAGGGAAAAGCGAAACTGAAATAAGAGCTGGCTGGCAACAAGGACTGGCCAAATACAAAAAAATGCGTGCTAAGTATTTGCTTTATGCAGAATAATTTCGAATTACGAGAATAGTAATACAGGAACAGTGATGAGAGCATTTTCATCACTGTTTTTTATTCTTAAAGAATTAGACTTCACAAGAGTAAACAGTTTTTCGCTAATATTGTTATCTATAAAGTAATGTACATTAAAAGCTTTATGAATATGAAAAATATAGCATTAATAGGAGCTAGTGGATTTGTAGGTTCTGCCTTACTAAAAGAAGCTTTAAACAGAGGACACAAAGTAACAGCAATTGTTCGTAATCCGGAGAAAATAACATTAACTCACCCTAATCTCACAGTTAAAGGAGGAGATGTAAGAGATGCGGCAACAGTGGAAGAACTGGTAAAAGGTATGGATGCTGTAATTAGCGCTTATAATCCGGGATGGACAAATCCTGAACTACATAAAGATACTCTAAAAGCTTACTCGGCCATTCAAGAAGGTTGCAAGAAAGCTGGAATAAAAAGATTGCAAATAGTGGGTGGAGCCGGAAGTTTATTTATTAAGGGTGTGCGTCTTTTAGATATGGGTGTAATTGAAGAAACAATATTGCCGGGGGTAAAGGCATTGGCTCAGGTTCTGTACACGCTTCAGGAAAACGAAAAAGAGATAGACTGGGTATTCTTCTCTCCTGCCGCTAACATCGCTCCCGGAAAACGAACCGGAAAATTCCGTCTTGGAAAAGATGATTTGATTACTGACAATAAGGGTGAAAGTTATATATCTGTAGAAGATTATGCTTTAGCTATGATTGATGAGCTTGAGAATCCGAAACATCACTTTGAACGTTTTACCATCGGATATTAGCATCATAAAGCGGCCTGATTATTTGCTATTCAAAGCCGCTTCATCTTTTTTTCTCTTTTTCCAAAGCTGCCAGGAGTTAATAGTGTTCTGCCACAAGATATAAGAAGCCGGACCAACTGACGCAACCGGACCAAGGTATACTTGTGACATCCAAATTGCAAGGATAGTGTTTTTCTGTCCAAGGGCCTGCCCACCAGAGATGCGATTTTTATAATGCCCGCCTATATTCTTTCCAATAAAAAACTGCAAACAACAAACAACAAGCGCGGAAACTGCAATCCATATTTCGTTTGTAAAATTAGGATTTTCCTGATTAACCAGAAAAGCAACAGTCTTACCTACAGCTACTGCCAGGGCTATAGTCCAAAGATAAAAGGAAGCCATAGGCATGCTTAGCATTTTGCTATAAATTCCGGGAAGTTTTGACTGAATAATCCAGGCTAAAATAAATGGAAGAATCAGCAACGGCATCACTTGTTTACAGATATAGAAAAAGGATGTAAAAAAAGGAAGTGAACTATTGGTTCCCATTAACGAGAATATTACCGGAGCTGTCATTGCAACAACAACATTGGATAATAATGTGTAGGCAGTGAGGCTGGAAACACTTCCTCCAAGCATACCAGTTATAACTGCTGCCGATGTTGCTGTGGGAGCAAGCATACAAATCATAGCTCCTTCGCCAACTATTGGATTGAAAGTTGCAATAGATACATAGATTAATATACTTCCTATTAATTGAATCAGAATAAGCCAGAAATGAAGTCGTTCAAATCTCAGCTCATGAGGAGAAACTTTAATAAATGTAAAAAGAAGCATTACAAAAATAAGCGCAGGAGAGAGTGGAGCCAATAAGGAAAAGAACTGATATCCAAGCGCACCAACAAGCATGGCTATAGGCAATGCCCAATTCTTTAGGAACTTCAACATGATCATCTTCTTTATAATTCGAGATGCAAAGTAACGGCTAAATAAATAAATATGCTACCTTTGCCGCGATTTTTTATTTTAATTTTATTTTAAATGAAAGAAAACAAGTTAACGACACGACATGCTGCACGATGGAAGCAGTTCAATCACAAGTCGTATGCTGTGTTCTGTAGTTTGAAGAAGGAAGTCAATATTGGCGTTCTGGCAGTAACAACACTTGCCTTTGCTAATATAGATTGTGCTTCGGCTCAATCTGAGACTTCTAAACAAATTAAAGAATACAAGCTCGACGAGGTTGAAGTGACCGGCAGCCGTGTACCGCTCACCTTAGGCGAAGCGGCGAGAATTGTAACTGTACTTTCCCGCGAAGATATTCAAGCGGCGGCGGTACAAAGTATTAACGATCTGTTAGAGTATGCCGTAGGCGTAGATGTCCGCCAGCGGGGAGATCTGGGTATCCAGAGTGACATCAGCATCCGAGGAGGTACTTTCGACCAAATCACCATTCTTCTCAATGGGGCAAATATCAATAGTCCCCAAACCGGCCATAATACAGCCGACTTTCCTGTAGACATGAACGATATTGAACGTATAGAAATTCTTGAAGGCCCGGCCGCAAGAGTATACGGAACTTCCGCTTTTACCGGAGCTATCAATATTGTGACCAGAAGTGACAAGCAAAGCCATGCCGCTATCAACTTATCAACTGGTCAGTATGGTTTGTTCAACGGAGGTGTTCGTGGAAACTTCTCGAAAGGGAAATTAAGCAATCAGCTTTCTACCGGGTATAGTCGATCGGACGGATATACTGCCAACAGCGACTTCAGTGCTTCGCGTGCATTCTATCAGGGAGAATATTCCGGTGAAGAAGTCAATGTACGATGGCAGACGGGAATAAGCGACAAAGGGTACGGCGCAAACACATTTTACTCTGCTGCTTACCCTAACCAGTACGAACACATGCGCAAGTATTTTGTTTCCGTTCAGGCCGAAACAAAAGGAAAGCTTCACTTCACTCCTATTATTTACTGGAATCGTGGACACGACCGCTTCGAACTGTTCCGGAATAATCCGGCTTCGTGGTACACCGGACATAATTATCATCAGACGGATGTTTTTGGAACTAATCTGAATGCTTACTTTAATTCCGTAATAGGAAAAACAGCCTTCGGCACTGAGTTCCGTAATGAAGGTGTGCTAAGTAACGTTTTGGGTAAACTGATGGACGAACCAATTAAGGTTCCCGGTGAAGGAGATCATTATTTCACCAAAAAGGATAACCGTTCAAGTATAAGTTATTATCTGGAACACGATGTTTTATTGCCTCGTTTCACCTTATCTGTAGGGGTAATGGCAACCATGAATACCGGACTTGATAATAAGTTCCGATATTATCCTGGAGTAGATGCATCTTATCGTTTAACCGACAAGGTGAAGTTTTACACCTCCTGGAACATGGCATTGCGCATGCCCACCTTTACCGATCTCTATTATGAAAGTAAAACCAATCAGGGAAATCCGAACCTGAAGCCGGAAGAGACTCAGGCGTTCGAAGTTGGATCGAAATATTCGTCACCTGTATTGCAGGCATCCGTTTGCGGTTATTACCGAAAAGGAAAGAACATGATAGATTGGGTGAAGTATTCTGCCGACGATAAATGGCATACGGTTAACCATACAAAACTAGATAATATGGGAATTGAGGCCTCTGCAAATCTAAACTTTTGCGAGTTATTTGGTAATACGAGCTATTTAAAGAAAGCAACAATTAGCTATTCGTACATAAATCAAGATAAAGAGATTGGCGAAGTGTACAAATCAAATTATGCTTTAGATTACCTGAAACATAAATTTGTAGTAAGACTAGACCATCGTATCTGGCAAAAACTAGACGCAAGCTGGGCATTTCGCTGGCAAAATCGTGAGGGAAGTTATACTAAGTATGTAAATCTGAAACCAGCAAACGAAGTACCTTACCCGTCGTTTTGCTTACTCGACCTAAAGCTTTCATGGAATGCAAAAAACTATTCTCTTTTTGCCGAGGCAAACAATTTGTTGAATCGTGAATATTATGATTTGGGCAATATACCTCAACCTGGATTCTGGGGAAAAGTAGGTGTAAGTTACCGGATAAACTTCAGATAATTCACGATAACTAAGATAATGAAACCTGAATACTTCTTTAAAAGAGGTAGAGTATAAATGTATAAGGTATAGACTTAAATAATATAAAGTCTACACCTTATTTCACTTAAGTGTAGATCTTAAATAAATAACAATACGGAGAATTGACTAATATGCCTTATTACATATATTAACGTAGCCGTTCGCATCATTTATTCGGTTTTAAATATTACCAAAACTTCATTTCTTGCACAACAGATATCTAGAAAGCTAACTGCTTAAAAAAGACAAAACTTGAATGCAAATAACGAGTTTTCAGAAAAAATGCATTACATTTGTATTTTATTGTGCAGAAATGAAAAAAAGTATCATTTATACCCTTACTACAATCACTTGCATCTGGTTTGCAACAATTGGATGTTTACCGGCACTCGGGAAGGATTTTGTATTAGTTCTTGATGCTGGTCACGGAGGTCATGATCCCGGAGCAATTGGTGATATTTCCCGCGAAAAAGATATTAATCTGAACATCGTTTTAAAAGTCGGTCAGCTAGTACAACAAAACTGTGATGACGTAAAAGTTATCTATACCCGGAAGACGGACGTATTTATCCCTTTAAATCAGCGTACAGAGATTGCCAATAATGCTAATGCCGATTTATTCATTTCAGTTCATACAAATTCAGCACCGGCAAAATCAGCCAGAGGTACCGAGACCTTTTCTTTAGGACTTTCCCGTTCAAGTGCAAATCTGGAAGTTGCAAAACGTGAAAACTCCGTAATTCTCCTGGAAGATGACTATAAGCAAAGATATGCCGGATTTGATCCAAATTCATCCGAATCATATATCATGTTCGAGTTTATTCAGGATAAACACATGGAGCAAAGTGTTGGTTTGGCTACGTTAATCCAGAAACAATATAAATCAGGTATCGGCCGACCAGACCGTGGAGTTCACCAGGATATTTTTCTTGTTCTGAAAACCAGTGCCATGCCTAGCGTACTTACTGAAGTAGGTTTCATTTCAAACCCTGAAGAAGAGCAATATCTAAATACTGAAGAGGGAGCAAATGCATTAGCCAGATCTATATTCAATGCTTTCCTTCAATACAAGCAGAAACATGACATCCGTAAGTCTAAGGCAAGAGTTACATATCAGGTAGACAACGAGGTTAAGACACAAGAAAAGAATTCTGCTCCTCAAACTCTCGCAGAGAAATCGGATTCAACAAATGAAAAGGCTAAAGAAGTTTCTACTGTTAAAACAAGAAAAGAGCATATCACTACTAAAAAAGAGGAGAAAAAGAACAATCATTCAACAGAAAACGGAATTGTATTTAAAATACAAATACTAACTTCGAACCAAAAACTAAAAACAACCGATAAACGGTTTAAAGATTTAACCCCGGTAGACTATTTCTGTGAAAATGGAATATATAAATACACATACGGAACTTCAGAAAACTACAACGAAGTTCTTAAAACGAAAAGGGAAATAGCCGATCAATTTAAAGACGCCTTCATCATCGCATTCAAAGATGGTGAGAAAATGAATATAAATTCTGCTATTGCAGAATTTAAGAAGAACAGAAAATAATCAAGACTAAAAATAAATCAAGATGAGATACTTTACTAAAGAGGTTAAGATAGGAATTGCTGGAATTATCAGTCTATGCATGCTTGTATATGGCATTAATTACCTCAAAGGCATTGATATGTTCAAACCTACAAGTTACTTTTATGTGAAATACAAAGATATTCAGGGATTAGCGAAATCAAGCCCTGTATTTGCTGATGGTTTCCGTATCGGAATCGTAAGAGAAATCTATTACGATTATAATCGTCCCGGCAATGTTACTGTAGAAGTTGAATTGGATAAAGATATGAGAATACCAAAAGGAACTCATGCAGAACTTGTTACAGAGATACTTGGTACTGTAAAAATGAATCTGATTATGGCCGTTAATCCAAACGAAGCTTATGCAATTGGTGATACTATTCCGGGAACCGTTAATAATGGCCTGATGGAAGCTGTAACCAAGACTATCATGCCTCAGGTTGAAAGAATGCTTCCTAAGCTGGACTCTATCATGACATCACTCAATAAAATAGCAGCCGACCCAAATATTCCGGCCACTCTTAAGTCTGTCAGAAAAACAGCCGACAACCTTGCAGATGCTACTACAGAGCTTCGTTCAATTATGAAGAAGGATGTACCACAGATGACGAAGAAGATAAATACTATTGGCGATAATTTTGTTGCAATCAGCGGAGATCTCAGAAGTATTAATTATGCTTCAACATTTAATAAGATAGATTCTACTATGGCTAATGTTAAGATGGTAACAGATAAGCTCAACAGAAAAGATAATTCACTAGGATTGCTACTTAATGATGCTTCACTTTATAATAATTTATCTAATACTGGTGCCAATGCTTCGCTATTATTAGAAGACTTAAAAAGTAATCCAAAACGTTATGTACACTTCTCAATTTTTGGCAAAAAATAAACTTTTCAAAAAGCACAAAATAGATTTTGTCTAAATAGTGCTCTAATTATTTATATAAAAGAAAAGCTATTAACAGCTCCATTAATAGATAGGTATAAACATTTTAATAAAATAAATAATTCAAAATAACATTCTATAGGTTTTTATCTATAATTATCTAATTGTCAATACATTGCAAATATGCAAAAGTATAAATTTCAGACTTTTAGATAGGTAAACTCTATAAACCGCTGAAATTAAACGAGTTATTAATTTTATAAAAAAAACAAGAATAAAATAACATTTGTTTTTCTCGAATAAGATTCCCAAATTTGCAATAGTAGAAGTTTCTTATAATTAATAAATTGTATAAATAGCCTTATGATTGAATCCAATCATGTAAGTCTATGGAACCGCTGTCTCCGTGTGATTCGAGACAATGTTCCTGAAACTACATATAACACTTGGTTTGTCCCTATTGTCCCCTTAAAGTATGAGGATAATGCACTGACTGTACAAGTACCTTCTCAATTCTTTTATGAATTTCTGGAAGATAAGTTTGTAGAGTTACTTCGTGCTACCTTATATAAGGAGATTGGCGAAGGAACTAAACTGATGTATCGTGTAATTGTAGATAACAGTTCGAAAGCTTCGGTAGATTTAGAAGCTACGAACCGTTCTACTGCAATTCCACAAAGAAGTATTATACGCAATGGAAACAAAGCGCCTAACACTTTAAAAGCCCCTTCACCTCTGGATCTTGACCCACAACTGAATCCGAACTACAATTTTGAGAACTTTATTGAAGGCTATAGCAATAAATTATCAAGAACAGCCGGAGAAGCAGTTGCCGTAAGCCCTGCAAAAACTGTATTCAATCCATTATTTGTTTACGGTCCTTCAGGTGTAGGTAAAACTCACCTTATCAATGCAATAGGGACACGGATTAAAGAACTATTCCCCGATAAAAGAGTCCTATATGTATCTGCACACTTGTTCCAGGTACAATACACGGATTCTGTACGTAGCAATACTATTAATGATTTCATTAACTTCTACCAAAGTATTGATGTATTAATTATAGATGATATTCAGGAATTTGCCAGTCTTACAAAAACTCAGAATACATTCTTCCACATATTCAACCATTTGCATCAAAATGGGAAACAGTTAATACTTACATCCGACCGTTCTCCTGTTCTTTTGCAAGGAATGGAAGAAAGATTGCTCACACGTTTCAAATGGGGTTTAACTGCAGAATTGGAAAAGCCTAATGTAGAACTAAGAAAAGGTATTTTAAAAAATAAGATTCATCGCGATGGCTTAAATTTCCCGGAAGAGGTTATTACATATATAGCTGAGAACGTAAACGAAAGTGTACGTGATTTGGAAGGTATTGTCATTTCTATCATGGCTCATTCTACAATCTACAATAAAGAAATTGATCTTGATTTGGCAGAAAGGATTGTACGTAAAGCTGTAAAATGTGAAACTAAGGTTATAACTATTGAAGATATTATCGAGAAAGTCTGCAAGCACTTTGAAGTGGAGCCTTCAGCTCTGCATTCTAAATCGAGAAAAAGAGAAGTTGTACAAGTACGCCAATTAGCAATGTTCTTAGCTAAAAAACATACAGATTCATCTTCCTCTAAAATTGGCCAGTTAATTGGTAGCAGAGACCATGCTACAGTATTACACGCATGCAAAATTGTTAAAGGCCAATTTGACGTAGACAAATCATTCCGTGCAGAAGTGGAAGAAATAGAAACTTCGCTCAGAAAGAAATAACTAATAATTAAGCAATATATGGGGTTATCCAAATCGGATCAATCCCATTTTTTGTGCTCTTTTCCCTGGTTTCTATTTGAGAGCATTTTCAAATATTCAATTCTCAAAGATTTATTTTCACCTTCAATACAGTTTCATCTCAACTAAAAAGGACAATCCCCGAAAAAGCTTATAAATTCTTTTTCGGGGATTGTTTTATTATTAAGATAATCTATTCTATTTTTGATTACTGAAAACAGATTCTCAAATTTTTCATGCAAATTTATTATTAAAGCTTATCCCCAACTTCTAATAAAAATAATGCGTACAACTTTCTTTTACTGTACAAACCATCACTCCATCACCATAATAGGCATAAGAATCTGAGAACAAGCCTATTGAAGAAAAGAAAAAAAGAATCATCCCTCACTAATCAATCACTTTATCCATCACAAAACGAGTCATCAGTCACGATTTCGCACACTTGCGACACAAAATCTACATTTTATTTATATTATTCTCATCGTTTTTCTGTCAGCACAAAGTCCAGTTACTCAATAAAACCTTGTTGTTTAAGAGCTTTAAAGAAGTTGTCAGACATAAACTCATTATCATTCTTTTTATATCTTACATCAGTAAATACCTGAGCTAATGTTTCTTTATTATTTTCTGCAATAAATTGCTTATTTTCCGGCAATGATTCTTTGAAAGCATACAGCTTATCAATCATCTCACTTGTATAATCGCAATAGCGCTCTTCGTGTACAATAGCCTCAATAGGCAGGCGATCTGGTTGGGCAGGACACTCATCAGGATATCCAAGAGTTATTGTTGCAATCGGAAAAACCAAATTTGGTAAATGAAGTGTTTCAATAATTTGCTGAGGATTATAAATTACCGTTCCCAAATAACAGATGCCCAGTCCTTCTTCCTCTGCAAGCGTACAAAAGTTCTGTGTATAAAGCAATGCATCTGTTGCAGCATTCATAAAAGAAAGGAAGTTTGCATACCCAGGTTTAGCATTGCGAAATTCGCACCATTTAGTAAATCTATTAAAATCGGCACAGAAAGTAAGTACTACAGGCGCCCTTTTTACCATTGGCTGATTAAAATGAGCCGGAGCTAATTTTGCTTTCATTTCTGCATCGCGGGTAACTACAACGCTGTAAACCTGCATATTTCCGATAGTAGAAACACGTGAAGCTGTAGAAAGCAAATCATTTAACAAATTAGGATCAACATCTTGTTGTTTATACTTTCTTATTGATCTTCTGTTCTTTACTGACTCTATCATATCTTTTTTCTGCAAATATAATAAAAGAATCGATATTGTTATCCGTTTTTTTAATGTTATATTATTACGCAATTTCCATTTTTGAAAAGTTACCATGTATATAAAAAGAATAAAAAAATATTTTTTGGATAACTTTTTCAAAAAACAAAAAACACAAATACTTATATATCAATATTTTAAATTAGTAAAACGGATAACTTTAAAAAACGTACATAATATAGTTATATTTTATTTTGTATTTTGCTTTGATATAACGAAAAACATTCATAGATTTGCAGAACCTATTTAATACTTTTTATTTTATTAATAAGAAACCTCTACTAACACTTTCTATTAATAATAATATAATTCGAAAACATCGTGGAGAAGAACACTTATTCTTATGAAGAAGCTTTTGAATCATCTTTACAATACTTCAAAGGCGACGAGCTTGCTGCAAGGGTTTGGATTAACAAATATGCAGTAAAAGACTCTTTCGGAAATATTTATGAAAAGTCGCCAGACGATATGCATTGGCGTATCGCTAATGAGATTGCCAGAGTTGAAGCTAAGTATCCTAATGCACTTAGTTCGCAAGAGCTTTTCAACCTGTTAGATCATTTTAAATATATTGTTCCACAAGGAAGCCCGATGACAGGTATTGGTAACAACTACCAAGTTGCTTCTTTATCCAATTGTTTTGTAATTGGAGTTGATGGAGCGGCTGACTCTTATGGTGCAATTATAAAGATTGACGAAGAGCAGGTTCAATTAATGAAAAGAAGAGGTGGTGTAGGTCACGATCTTTCACATATCCGTCCAAAAGGATCACCAGTTAAGAATTCTGCATTAACATCAACCGGCATTGTTCCTTTCATGGAGCGTTATTCAAATTCCACACGTGAAGTTGCACAAGATGGCCGTCGTGGTGCGTTAATGTTGAGCGTATCTATTAAACATCCGGATTCGGAAGCATTTATAGATGCAAAGATGACAGAAGGAAAAGTTACCGGTGCAAACGTTTCGGTAAAACTGGATGATGATTTTATGAAGGCAGCCAGCGAAGGTGGCATTTACAAGCAACAATATCCTATCGATTCAGAAAATCCTACTACCGTAAAAGAGATTGATGCGTCTTCTCTTTGGAAGAAGATTGTGCACAATGCATGGAAATCTGCTGAACCGGGAGTTTTATTCTGGGATACTATTATCAAAGAATCTGTTCCTGATTGTTATGCAGACCTTGGATATAAAACCACATCTACAAACCCATGTGGAGAAATTCCATTGTGTCCTTATGACTCATGCCGGTTATTGGCTATCAATCTTTATTCTTATGTAATTAATCCATTTACTAAGGATGCATATTTTGATTTCGACTTATTCAAAAAGCATGTAGCGCTTGCACAACGCATTATGGATGATATTATTGATCTTGAATTAGAGAAGATTGAACGTATCATGGATAAAATTGATTCAGATCCAGAAGGCAGCGAAGTAAAACATGCTGAGAAATTACTTTGGCAAAAGATTTATAAAAAGAGCGGACAAGGAAGACGTACCGGTGTGGGTATTACTGCCGAAGGCGATATGCTGGCTGCACTAGGTTTAAGATATGGAACAGAAGAAGCAACCACATTCTCTGAAGAAGTACATAAAACTATTGCCATCAACGCTTACAGTTCTTCTGTTCAAATGGCTAAAGAACGTGGAGCATTTGAAATCTATGACGGGGAAAGAGAACAAAACAATCCGTTTATTAACAGATTGAAAGAAGCTGATCCTGCTCTTTACGAAGACATGAAGAAATATGGACGCCGAAACATCGCCTGCTTAACTATTGCTCCTACCGGAACAACTAGTTTAATGACTCAGACAACCTCCGGTATTGAACCAGTCTTTTTACCCGTATATAAGAGAAGAAGAAAAGTTAATCCTAACGATGCACAGTCGCATGTTGATTTCATTGACGAATCCGGTGATGCATTCGAAGAGTATATTGTTTTCCACCACAAATTTGTAGATTGGATGGAAGCAAGCGGTTATAATGCTGCAAAGCGTTATACTCAGGAAGAAATTGACGAGTTGGTTAAACAATCTCCTTATTATAAAGCTACATCTAATGATGTTGACTGGTTGATGAAGGTTAAGATGCAGGGAAGAATCCAAAAATGGGTAGACCATTCAATAAGCGTTACCATTAACTTGCCAAATGATGTTGACGAAGATCTGGTTAACAAATTATATGTTGAAGCATGGAAATCGGGATGTAAAGGCTGTACAGTATACCGCGATGGTTCACGTTCCGGAGTTTTGCTTTCTACCAAATCGGATAAGAAAGATGAATTGCCTCCATGCCAACCACCTACAGTAGTTGAAGTTCGTCCTAAAGTTCTGGAAGCAGATGTTGTAAGATTCCAGAACAACAAAGAGAAATGGGTTGCCTTTGTAGGCTTGTTGGATGGCAGACCTTATGAAATCTTTACCGGTTTGCAAGATGATGAAGAAGGTATTCTTCTTCCAAAGACAGTTACTATGGGAAGAATCATCAAAACTGTAGACGAGAACGGAGTAAAGAGATACGACTTCCAATTCCAGAACAAACGTGGATACAAAACTACCATCGAAGGTTTGAATGAAAAATTCAATAAAGAGTACTGGAACTATGCAAAATTAATTTCCGGAGTGCTTCGCTACAGAATGCCGATTGTACAGGTTATAAAACTTGTTGGTCAGTTACAGCTGGACAATGAAAGCATTAATACCTGGAAAAATGGTGTGGAACGTGCTCTTAAGAAATACATTCAGGACGGAACGGAAGCAAGAGGAAAAAAATGTCCAAACTGTGGAAACGAATCATTGATTTATCAGGAAGGATGCCTTATCTGTACATCTTGCGGAAGCTCTCGTTGCGGATAATGAATTAAAAGGATATCTTTTTATGGGTTAATGCCATAAAAAAGTAACAAAACTGCCTAAAGAAAATTCTTCTTTCACAATAGATTGAAGGGTTATCTTTAGGCAGTTTTGTTGTTTAGGCAGACATTATAACACAATACATAGTTTGCTTAAAAGATAGCACAAAAAAATCTGCATTCTTAAGAAAAAAGATGAATCCATGGCTTTTCAACATAATAATTCAAACGTTTGCATAAGATTTTGAGTCACTAACGGACATTAGCATATTTAGTATATTTAATAATTCATTAAAATTGCAACGCTTTGGAATATTAATAAATCTAATAGTATGATTTTATCTTTTCATATAGAATACCGAACAAACTGGGGCGAGGAAGTCAGGATACTGGGTTCTGTCCCGGAACTGGGAAGCTGGGAAGAAGAACAAGCTGTTCCTCTTCAAACAGTGGATGGAATTAGCTGGAGTCTATCAAAAGAAATTCAGCATCCGGCCAACGAGGTTGTTAAATACACATATTACATCTATAAAGACGGAAAGCCGGTTCACAAAGAATGGGATTCTTTCCCTAGAAAAATCCACCTTAATTCGAACGGAAATATTGTATTTCGCAGTTTGGATTCATGGAGAAACATACCGGAAAAGCAAGCCTTTTACAGCTCAGCTTTTACGGAATGCCTGCTTGCCCGGAAGCGGAATGAAGCTCCTAAGAAGAGTTACCAAAAAGCTTTGGTTATAAAAGCTTTTGCGCCAAGAATAAGCAGCAATTTCGCTTTAGCAATTTCCGGCAATCAACCAATGTTGGGAAATTGGGATGCAAACAAAGTGTGCATAATGAATGATGCAGACTTCCCTGAATGGCAAGTTGCGATTGATGCCAGCCAGATTACCTTCCCACTGGAATACAAGTTTGTTTTATATAATTTGAAAGAGAACAAGATAGAGGCCTGGGAAAATAATCCGAACCGATATCTGGCCGATCCTGTAATAAGAACCGGAGAAGTTCTTTTTGTGCCGGACAGATATGTCTATTTCGATTTGCCGGCTTTTAAAAGTACCGGCGTAGCTATTCCGGTTTTCTCTTTGAAATCAAAGCATAGTTTCGGCGTGGGCGATTTCAGTGATCTGAAAATAATGATCGACTGGGCAGCCAGCACAAATCAGAAAGTTGTTCAGATTCTGCCTATCAATGATACTACAATGACGCATACCTGGACAGATTCCTATCCCTACAACAGCATCTCCATTTATGCTTTCCATCCAATGTATGTAGATTTGTTTAAGATGGGCAAGTTGAAAGATGCTGATAAGATGGCATATTTCACTGAAAAGCAGAATAAGCTGAATGCAAAAACCACAATAGATTACGAAGCGGTTAATCAGGCAAAATGGGAATACTTCCGTTTGATATTTGCACAGGAAGGCAAAAAAGTATTAAGATCGAAAGCTTTTAAACAATTCTTATCAGACAATCAGGAATGGTTGCAACCTTATGCTGTGTTCAGTTATCTACGCGACCAGTACAAGACTCCGAACTTCCGCGAATGGCCAAGATGTTCTGCATTTAACAAGGAAGAAATTGCTGCTATCTGCAAGCCGGATTCAGAAGAATACGAAGAGATTGCTATTTATTACTATATACAATACCATCTGCACCTGCAGTTATTGGAAGCTTCCACTTATGCCCGCGAAAAAGGGGTGGTGCTTAAAGGAGATATTCCTATCGGCATTAGCAGAAATAGTGTGGAAGCTTGGAAGGATGCGCATTATTTTAATCTGAATGGTCAGGCAGGTGCTCCACCGGATGACTTTTCGGCCAATGGTCAGAACTGGGGATTCCCAACTTACGACTGGGAGGTTATGGAAGAAGACGGTTATAGCTGGTGGATGAAGAGGTTCCAGAAAATGTCTGAATACTTCGATGCATACCGCATTGACCATATCCTTGGATTCTTCCGCATCTGGGAAATTCCATTAGATGCCGTTCATGGTTTATTGGGACAGTTTGTTCCTTCTTTGCCAATGTCTCGCGAAGAAATTGAAAGCTATGGCTTGTATTTTAACGAAGATTTGTTCCTGAAACCATACATACACGAAGGTTTCCTTCAACAAGTATTCGGTCCGCATACCGGTTATGTTAAGGATACATTTATCCGTTCCACCAATCAGTGGGAAATCTATGAGATGCGTCCTGAATTCGATACACAAAAGAAAGTAGAAGCATTCTTTAAAGATAAAACAGATGCAGACAGTGTTTGGATCCGCGATGGTTTATATGCTCTTATCAGCGATGTGCTCTTTATTCGCGACAGAAAGATAAAAAACATGTATCATCCACGCATTGGAGTACAGTTCGATTTTATTTATCAGACATTAAGCGAGCAGGATAAAGCCGCATTTAATAACCTGTACGATAATTACTATTATAAACGTCATAACCATTTCTGGCAGGAACAGGCAATGAAGAAACTGCCTCAGCTTACACAAAGCACCCGAATGCTTGTATGCGGAGAAGATCTGGGCATGATACCTGATTGTGTGCCATGGGTAATGAACGAACTAAAGATTCTAAGTCTGGAAATACAACGAATGCCTAAGAGCAGATCATTGGAATTTGGACTGGTGGGCGAATATCCTTACAGCTCGGTTTGCACAATCTCTACTCACGATATGTCGACCCTGCGCGGTTGGTGGAAAGAAGATTTCCAGCAAACACAACGGTATTATAACAATATACTGGGCCATTATGGAACAGCGCCCGAAAAAGCATCGGGCAATATCTGTGAAGAGGTAATCAAACAGCATCTTTACTCAAACTCAATATTGTGCATCTTGTCTTTCCAGGATTGGTTGTCTATGAGTGAAGAGTGGAGAAACCCAAATATTGAAGCCGAGCGTATCAATATTCCGGCAAATCCAAGACATTACTGGAGATACCGCATGCATATCACACTTGAGGATTTGATGCAGGCCGAAAGTATTAATACCAAGATTCGTGAATTGATAGTTCTGACAGGGAGAAATCCTAAAAAATAAAAGTTTTGAGAGTTAGTTAGATGTTGAGTGCCGTCCAGAACGCGGCACTCTTTTTTTATTTCAACTAAAACGATTGTCATGTTCACAGATTCTCTTACTTTTGTAACTGATGGATTATTAAGAAGATAAAAGCTGCTCTTTTTAAAGCGCGGTTAATCATTCATCAACTAAAGGCGGGAGATTATTATTTCCTTGTACAGAAGAATTAATTCTTTTGTACAGAACATTGCAATCTTTTGTACAAAAGAATACAATGTTCTGTACAAGAATTCAATAATATCACGAAACAGAATAAGAAAATGAAATCGAATGATATGTATATCTTCCTCAGCAACGTAAAGTTCTACGCCCGACATGGTGTTGGTGCTCAGGAAACACTGGTTGGCAACACTTTTATTATAGATTTGAGATTGAAACTGGATTTTAGCAAGGCGGCAGAAACCGATGATCTAAACTATACGGTTAGCTATGCAGACGTATTTAAAGTTGTAAAAGCGGAAATGAAAACCCCTTCCCTCCTATTGGAGCATGTCAGCCAAAGAATTATCACGCATTTATTTAGTGAGTTCCCTACGGTAGAAGCTATTGATCTGAAACTATCCAAACAGAATCCTCCTATGGGAGCCGACATTGATTGCGCTGGTGTGGAAATGCATTGCGTAAGATAATTAAATTCCCCATAGAAGACAAAAAAGAAAAAGGCTGAGAACAATATCAAATTGCTTTCAGCCTTTCTTATTCTATCAGATAGTTATCTATTAATCTTCAGTATATCTAATAATAGTCTGGTCTCTGTCTGGTCCTACAGATACAATCTTAATAGGCACTTCCAGTTGTTCTTCCAGGAATGAAACATAAGCATTGAATTCTTCAGGGAATTCGTCTTCGCTCTGCATTTTGGTCATATCAACTTGCCATGCAGGAAGTTCAACATATACAGGTTCTACATTCTCGTTAATATCGTATGGGAAGTAATCAATTTCCTCTCCATCCACTTTATATGCCACACAAGCCTTAATAGTTTCAAAAGTATCGAGTACATCGCTCTTCATCATAATAAGCTTAGTAACACCGTTGATCATTACAGAATATTTTAAAGCAACCAGGTCAATCCATCCGCAACGACGTTTACGACCAGTTACAGCACCATACTCATGACCAATCTGGCAAATAGATTCTCCAATTTCGTCAAACAATTCTGTTGGGAAAGGACCACTACCTACACGTGTGCAGTAAGCTTTGAAAATGCCGAAAACCTCTCCTATTCTGTTCGGCGCAACACCTAGTCCTGTGCAAGCTCCTGCACAAACAGTATTAGATGAAGTAACGAATGGATAAGAACCAAAGTCAATATCAAGCATAGTTCCCTGTGCTCCTTCGCAAAGAACACTCTTTCCGTCGCGAAGCAAATTATTTATTTCGTGTTCGCTATCTACAAAATGGAATTGTTTCAGGTATTCAATACCCTCAAACCACTCTTTTTCAAGCTGAGTTAAATCGTATTCAAAGTTAAGACTTTTTAGAATCGCTTCGTGGCGAGCTTTAGCCTGAGAATAAATCGTATCGAAATTATGAAGAATATCACCTACACGAACACCGTTACGACTAATTTTATCTGTATAAGTAGGACCGATACCTTTACCTGTAGTTCCTACTTTAGCATCGCCTTTTGCTGCTTCATAAGCTGCATCAAGAATACGGTGAGTAGGGAGAATAAGGTGTGCCTTTTTAGAAATGTGAAGTCTTTCTTTCAGGTTATGACCGGAAGCTTCCAAAGCTTCAGCCTCAGCCTTAAACAAAGCTGGATCTAATACAACACCATTACCAATGATATTTACTTTATCTCCCTGAAAAATACCGGAAGGAATAGAACGAAGCACATATTTCTGTCCTTCGAATTCGAGTGTGTGACCAGCATTTGGTCCGCCCTGAAAACGAGCTACCACATCATAGTTAGGTGTTAATACATCAACAACCTTACCTTTACCTTCATCACCCCACTGCAATCCTAATAAAACGTCTACTTTCATTTTATTTATTCTATAGTTTATTATTTATTTGCTTTTTTCTCTTCTTCGCCCAGGCACAACGACTGCAAATGCCATATATATATAAAGAATAATGTGACATTTGAAACTTGGTTAGCTTTGTATTTGCGATTGCATTCTTAAGCGAATCATTCTGAAACTCGGTCACCTTACCGCACTCGGTACAGATAAGATGGTGATGCGTTTCAATATTAAATGATTTTTCGTACTGGGAAGAATTCCCAAATTGATGCTTAATAATCAGTTTCGCATCAATCAGAAGTATAATGGTATTATAAAGAGTGGCACGACTGACGCGGAAGTTTTCCTGATTCATCATTTTGCTATACAGCATGTCGATACCAAAATGCCCCTCGATGGAATATATTGTGTCGAGAATTGCATAACGTTCAGGAGTTTTCCGATGTCCGTTTGCATTAAGATATTCAGTGAATATCTGTTTTACTGTTTCTTTCACGTTTTGTTTATCCATGATGGGGCAATTTTTACCGCGAACAAAGTTAGCCTTTTTTGCGGAAAGAGAAAAGATTAAAGCAAATATTCTATCTCCAACTTTATATTTTCGAGAAGTATTTTCACATTTTCATCTTTCGGATTTTCTTCTTTAGCAAGCAGTTGCAAAACTTTTTCAGCATTGGCCTTATTCTGTAAACCATATTTTGTCAGTGCCAATGAAGCTGCTTTTCTTGAGAAATAGGCCGTAGCAAACAAAGCTGCAAAAGCCTGATCGAAAAACTCCTCTTCTGCCCTTTCATTCATCTCGCCACCTTTACCAACTAAACGTGCCACTAGAAGAAAGCCACATGCCTGCACATATTCCCTTTCATCGGCCATCCATTGGAAAGATTTAGCCGGAGCATAAGGCAAATACTGAAACAGGTTCATACAAGTCAGTTCAGCAATCTCGGAATTGTGAATATCTTCCACCCAGATATCTGCTATTTCAGGAAAGAAAGTATCAACGGGCTGTAACATTCCAGCCAGAATCTTTGATTCACGAACGTTCTCTTTCCAAAGAGTCTGCGCCAAATCATGATTCTGATCATATTGTTTGGCTATTTCTTTCAGGCGAGGAAGTTCAACTCCAAAGTTTAGTTTATAAGTAAGCCCTTTTTCACGCATGCTTTGAGATGCAACTCCGTTCATCGATAAACGGAGTTGCGTCTTTATTTCTTTTATTATTTCTTTAGTATCCATCAATGATTATTCATTTCTATTAGGTAATGAAGAATATTCTCTTCCATAACGAAGCATTTGTTCTGCATAACCTTCATTATAAGAAACCTTTACGTCAGTAATCTTACCATCTTTATCAGTTGTTACCTCATAAACAGGATTCAAGAATCCTTTATATGGAGCCAGATTCAACTTTTCGTAGCGTGATAAGATCTCTTTGTGAAGCTCAGGATCAACTTTTACTGCATAAGTTTCGACCAGATTGCGGGCAGCAGCATAGTCACCTTCAGATTTTATTCTCTGAATTTCAGCTAGCAACTGACCAAACAAGTTGCGAAGTTTCTGATAATCGTTGATGCGAACATAAGTCTCGCCATCTTTCTTTACCATCTCAACAACTTTTTCCGGTGCACCCTTTTCAAATGCCCAGCGAGCAATTAACTGACGGTTACGCATATGAGCCTCTTCCACATTGTTTCCCGGTTGGATACGCACCAATTGTGTCATCAGTCCATTCATCATAAATGAATAGTATTCTGCCTTGAAAGCATCTGCACTAGGAATAATGCCTAAATCTACCAATTTTAGATCAGGCAGATAATACAAACCAAATAAATCGGCACGCGCTTCTTCTATTGTTGAATCATAAGCTTTCAATGCATTAGGATCAGTACTCGGAAGCAATTTACCGGAACCATGACCTAAACATTCGTGCAAATCAGTATGAAGATCGTTTGTGATATCAGCATACTTATCATTCATTTCAACTTCTGCTTTACTGTATGCAAACTCTTCGAAGAATCCATTTCCATGAGCAGCCTTATTATACGCATCAGTCAGGTTACCAATAGTCACCGACTTAGAACCGTGCTGAGCACGAATCCAGTTTGCATTAGGAAGATTTATTCCAATTGCTGTAGCCGGATATAAATCTCCGGCAAGTATTGCTGCTGTAATAACTTTAGCAGAAACTCCTTTAACCTCTTCTTTCTTAAATTTCTTATCAACAGGAGAATGATCTTCAAACCACTGTGCATTTGCACTAATTGTTTCAGTTCTCTTGGTAGCTTCCACATCCTTGAAATTAACAAGAGATTCCCAGCTAGCTTTCATTCCAAGTGGATCTCCATAATTTTCAGTGAAACCATTTACAAAGTCAACATGTGAATTCAAATCTTTCACCCATTGAATGCAATATTCATCAAATTTCTTCAGATCACCAGTATTATAGTATTCTATAAGTTTAGTTATTACAGCTTTTTGCGTATCATTTTCTGTCACGCCTTCAGCCTTTTTCAGCCAATAGACAATCTTTTCCAATGCCGGAGAATACAAGCCTCCAACTTTCCACACTTTCTCAAAAACTTTTCCGTTTTCTTTTACCAAACGGCTGTTTAGTCCATAAGAAATAGGAGTAGCATCTTTCGGATCTTTCAATTTATTATAAAAGTCTTCAGCCTCAGCTTGAGTAACTCCTTCATAATAGTTGCTTGCAGAAGTCTGAATCAAGTCCTCTCCATCAGCCTGATTAACACGCTTAGGCATCACTTTTGGATCAAAAATTACTGGAAATATTTCATCGCAAAGCTGAGCAACTGTTTGTCCCTTTTCCAATGGCAATTTAGATGGATCAATCTTTTCGATAACACCTCTAAAGAATTCAGGAGTAAAGCCGGGAACAAACTTTTCACAACCATAATGATGATGAATACCATTAGAGAACCAAACCCTTTTCAGGTAAGTCTCCATATTTACATAATTGGCATCCTTTTTATCGCCGGAATAGTTTGTATATGTAGCTTCAAGAAGCCTCCGGATAATCAGATTATATTTTCCATTCTGATCAAACAAGACATCACGTCCTTCAAGAGCAGCCTGAGAAAGATAATAGATTAGCTCTTTCTCCTTTAAAGGAAGCTCATCAAAACCGTGAACTTTATATCTAAGAATCTGCAAATCGGCAAATTTCTCAACTGTATAATCAAAATTATCAGTCTCTGTGGCTTTCTTCAGATTTCCACAAGACGAAAGGAATGATACAATCATAGTTATCAATATTAGTTGTCTTTTCATATTATGTTGTTTCAATTAATGAATCTCTTAAAAACAAGAAAAGGGGAATACTCCAATAAAATTGGAGTAATCCCTTTTCTACAGAAAAACAATCAATTCTTAGAAGAATTATTTCTTTTCTGAATTTTTCTTACGGAATCCGTTTGGTGTTTCACCAACATTCTTATAGAAGGCAGCATAGAAAGATTGGCGGTTAGCGAAACCTACCATCGCACTAATTTCTTCTACATTCATGTCAGCATATCTCTTGTCTGTTAAGATATGCAAAGCATCTTTCACTCTGTACTCATTAAGTAAGCAGGAATAATTCATTCCGAAACGAGAATTGACAACAGCAGAAAGATAACGAGTATTGGTTTTCAGTTCTTTTGCCAAATCTTTAGCAGAATAATCAGGGTCTCTGTACTTCTTCTGAACTACTACAATATTCAGAATCTTGTCGTACAACTCATCAGCAAGTTCAGGTCTAATTAAAGATCTGTAAGCTGCTTTCTTGTCTTTTTTCTCTCTAAGATTGTAAGGCTTCTTGCGAGGCGCATTTTCAGGAGCAGTAGCCTGGCTTCCACTCTCTTGGTTTTTTAAATCACTCATTGAATTAACTGGTTAGGTTTTATTTATAAAAGAAATAATCTATATCCTTTACATTTATGTTACAAATTTCAGACAATTATTTCACATACGCAACTAATTCGTATTTTTTTTTCATAAAACATTGTCCATTTATAGGTAATTTAATTAGAGAGTTTAAGTATTGAAGAACTTTTAACATAAAATGCCTCTGTTTTTCATTTAGTATAGATGAAAATAATAAAAGAGCTAATATTGAAAAAACAACATTATTAATTAATCTTATTAATTCGAACTTCAAATATAGAACAGACACGACTTAAAAAGCAAAAAACAGATAAAAACTTTTAAAAAAAGGATATTTAAAGTTTTCTGAGACATCTTTTATATGAACAGTTGTCTTTATTAGGATATTCGGGAGATTTTAGAATAGATCTGATATTTCTATTGTATATCTCAGTTCTATTCTTTTTAATTAAAAAAAATAAGAGTTCATTCTGTGACAGAAAAATGAAACTTTAGTATAAAGGCTACTATTATAAAAACAAATTTTGCTTAGTAATAAATTAAGAGCGACAGCTTATATATATTCTTTTTAGCTTACCTTTGTCTCATGAATGAATTTAATAAGAGAACTAAATAACTATGCTTCATACACTTAAAACCTATTTTGGTTATGACTCTTTTCGCCCTTTACAAGAAAATATTATAAACCATATACTTTCTAAAAACGATTCATTGGTTTTAATGCCTACAGGAGGAGGTAAATCTATCTGTTACCAACTTCCTGCATTATTAATGGAAGGAACAGCTATTGTTGTTTCTCCTTTAATATCTTTAATGAAAGACCAGGTTGAAGCTCTTCAGGCTAATGGAGTTACCGCCGGAGCTTTGAACAGCAATAATAGTGAATCGGAAAATGCAAATCTGCGTCGTGAGTGCTTGATGGGCAAAATTAAGTTATTATATGTTTCTCCAGAGAAATTATTATCGGAAGTGGATTATCTGCTCCGGGATATTAATATTTCTTTGTTTGCAATAGATGAAGCACATTGTATTTCTCAATGGGGGCATGATTTCAGACCAGAATATACTCAGATGAATATTCTCAGGGAGAAATTCCCGAAAATTCCTATCATAGCTCTTACTGCAACGGCAGATAAAATTACAAGAACTGATATTGTTCATCAGCTAAGACTTAAGAATCCTAAAGTTTTCATCTCTTCTTTTGATCGCCCGAACCTTAGTCTTACAGTGAAAAGAGGTTACCAGGAAAAAGAAAAGAACAAGACAATACTTGATTTCATTGATAAAAGACCAAATCAATGTGGAATTATTTATTGCTTGAGTAGAAATACGACTGAAAAAGTTGCCTTAAACTTACAGAAGAATGGCATTGAAGCTGCTGTTTACCATGCGGGACTTTCGTCAGGACAAAGAGATAAAGCGCAAAACGACTTTATAAACGACAGGGTACAAGTGGTATGTGCCACAATTGCTTTTGGGATGGGTATTGACAAATCGAATGTAAGATGGGTTATACATTATAATATGCCTAAAAGTATTGAGAATTACTACCAGGAAATTGGTCGTGCGGGAAGAGATGGCTTAGAAAGTGATACGATGCTTTTTTATTCTCTGAGCGATTTGATTCTACTAAGTAAGTTTGCCAATGACAGCAAACAACAAAGTATAAATCTGGAAAAGCTGAACCGCATGCAGCAATATGCTGAAGCAAATATTTGCCGCCGCCGCATTTTGCTAAGCTACTTTGGCGAAACTACAGATAAAGATTGCGGCAACTGCGATGTTTGCAAGAATCCGCCCGAACGTTTTGACGGAACAATCATTGTTCAAAAAGCATTGAGTGCCATTGCCCGCACCAATGAGCAGATAGGAACAACGCTTCTGGTAGATATCTTAAAAGGGTTCAACAATGCCGAGGTTATTGAGAAGGAATACGACAAATTAAAAACTTTTGGTGCAGGCAGGGATATTCCTCCAAGAGATTGGCATGACTACCTTTTACAAATGCTGCAACTTGGATATTTTGAAATTGCATACAACGAGAATAATCATCTCAGAATTACTGAATTAGGACGTAACATTCTTTTTGGAAAAGAAAAAGCAACCCTGGTTATCATTAAACGTGAAGAGTTTGTAGCCAAGAGTCGCAAAAAGAAGGCTGTCAAAGAGATTAAGCCAGAAAAGCTGAGCTATGATAATGAAGATGAATTTATATTTGAAGAGCTACGCGTGCTGAGAAAGAAACTGGCAGACGAACAGGCTATTCCGGCATATATTGTGCTTTCGGATAAAGTACTTCATTTATTAAGCAGTTCACGCCCCACTACCATAGAAGAGTTTGGTAATATCAGCGGAATTGGGGAATTTAAAAAAGAAAAATACGGGAAAGATTTTGTGGCACTGATAAGAAAACTAACAAAAGAATCTAAATGAGCCCGGGCTCATTTAGATTCTTTTAGTTGTTGCATCAGTTCTGAACGAGGAATACCCAGCTGGATTGCTTTCTCAAAGCTCGACCGAGCCATTTCCTTTTTCTTCTGTGCCAGTAATATTTCGCCACGCAACATATATGCATTTGCCGATGTAGGAGACAGACTAATTGCCTTATCCAGATCAATCAGAGCAATATCCAACTGAAATATTTCTTTTTCCACACCTGCACGAATAACATATAACTCTGCATCGTTTGGAAATTCAACAATCAATTTATTCAGTAATTCAATAGAATTCTTGAAATCTTGTTCCTGCTGATAAAGAATAGCCAGACCTAATCTTCCGGAAACGCTTTCCGGCTCCAGTTCCAGCAATCGTTTATAATCTTCTTTCGCTTCCTTATAATTATGTCTGCCGGCCTGCAAATAAGCACGAAGGAACAAAGCCTTCGCATTGTTTTTATTAACATCCAATACTGTGCAGCAATCTACATAAGCTCTGTCGGTAAGTCCCATTTCAAATAAAAGAGACGCCCTGTCCATCAGAATAGGAACCGTAAGCGGAGCCATATTTAAAGCAAAGTTATAAGATTCCAGAGCATCATCGATCTTATGCATTTTATATTGAAGCCGTCCGAGATTTGCAAAAATCATGCAGTTATGTGCATTGGTAGACTCAAGCTTCAGTGCTTCCCGGTAATATTTTTCTGCCTGAACAAGACTATCCATTTTTTCATATTGGGTAGCCTTCTCAAATAGTTCTTTATAATTCTGTGCATGTATACCAGGGAATAATGAGCACATTAACAGCAACAATACAATTTTCTTCATTAAATATATATATATTAATTAATCCAGTGGATAAGTTTCGAAAGCAAACTCTTCTGTAGACAAGTAGCGTTCGCCAGTATCGGGGAATAAAGCAACAACCATTTTTCCGGCAAATTCGGGGCGCTGAGCAATCATTCTGGCAGCATAAGCGGCTGCTCCGGAAGATATTCCAACCAACAGTCCTTCTGTCTGGGCCAACTCACGACCTGCACGGATTGCTTCATTATCGGGAACCGAAAACACCTCGTCAACATTATCCGGATTATAAATCTTTGGAACAAAGTTTGCACCAATACCCTGAATGCGATGAGGATTCCATTCTCCTTCTGTTAGCATTGGAGCTGATGCCGGCTGAACTGCAACGACATATACATCAGGATTATACTTCTTAAGTGTTTCGCCAACGCCACACACCGTACCGCCTGTACCAACTCCGGCAACAAACACAGCCACCTGTCCATCTGTATCTCTCCATATTTCTTCGGCAGTAGTGCGTTTATGCACTTCCGTATTGGATGGATTTTCAAATTGCTGCGGAATAAAAGATCCCGGAATACTGGCTTTCAGTTCTTCAGCCTTACAGATAGCTCCTTTCATTCCTTCGATACCCGGTGTTAATTCTATTTTTGCACCGTAAGCCTTCAATAAATTACGGCGTTCAATACTCATTGTTTCGGGCATAGTAAGAATTAGTTTGTACTTCTTCACTGAAGCAACCATTGCAAGGCCAACGCCGGTGTTGCCACTGGTTGGTTCTATAATTGTTGCACCCGGTTTAAGCACCCCACGCGCCTCTGCATCTTCAATCATTGAAAGAGCAGTACGATCTTTCACACTTCCCGCAGGATTAAAATACTCCAGTTTTCCAAGAACATTTGCTCTGGAATTGTATTTTTCCATATAAGCAGACAGTTTCAACAGGGGAGTATTGCCTATCAAGTCTGTGAGTTTGTTCGCTATCTTAGTCATATCCGTACCTATTTATGGGTATTTTCTGCAAATATACGTAAGAAAACTTATCACAAAGCATAGTTGTTACACAAATAATCCATATTTTTGAATTATTAAACCTGTATATAAAAGAATAATAAAATGGCTCATAATCACGAACATCAGCATAGCCATGCTATTGAATCTTTAAATAAAGCATTTATAATTGGCATAGTATTGAATCTCTCTTTTGTATTAATTGAATTTGGAGCCGGATTTTACTTTGACTCATTAGGCTTGCTTTCTGATGCCGGTCATAACCTGGGCGATGTTGCCAGTTTATTCCTTGCCTTGCTTGCATTCCGTTTAGCCAGAGTAAAAGCAAGTCCCAAATACACTTATGGATATAAGAAAAGTACTATACTTGTTTCATTGCTAAATGCAGCTATTTTACTCATTGCCGTTGGAGCAATACTTATTGAAAGTCTTGAAAAGATTAAAAATCCTCGTCCGGTAGAAGGTAGTGCTATTGCCTGGGTAGCCGGAATCGGTGTATTTATCAATGCATTTACAGCCATGCTCTTTATGAAAAACAAAGAAAAAGATCTGAATGTAAGAGGAGCCTACCTGCACATGGCTGCCGATGCGTTGGTTTCTGTCGGGGTATTAGCATCGGGAATGATTATTTCTGGTACCGGATGGTACGTTATAGATCCTATTATTGGTATAACTGTGGCTATTGTGATTCTAATTTCTACCTGGAACCTGCTTCACGAAAGTGTTCGTCTTTCATTGGATGGTGTTCCTGTTAATATAAGCAGCAATGATATAAAGGAACTAATTTCGGATATTACCGAAGTTAAGAGCATCCATCATATGCACATATGGGCACTCAGCACTACAGAAAATGCCATGACTGCCCATATTGTTGTATCCAATCTTGATATGATGGAGGAATTAAAGCTGCAAATAAAAGAGAGACTCAAAGACGCGGGAATTTGCCACGTTACTTTGGAGTTTGAAACCGAACAGGTTTGTTGTGAAAGCAATTATTGCATATAATTCTACCGAAGAGAAAAATGATAGACCATTGACAGACCGAATTCTCTTCCGGTTGTTTTTAGCTTTATATCATTTTTATTAATATCCTGTTGCTTCACGTCTTTCTTTCTTGTTATAAAATCGTTGGCAAAGATTGCCACTGTTAGTCTATCTTTCAAGAAATTCTTTGATGCCCGTACCCGGTAAAAGTAGTTATTATAACTATCTAGTGCTACCGACTTCCGTGGGGAATAATACCCTCCGTTTACATTAAGCATATAACCAGCAGGCAAGATGAACCAACTACTAGCCACCAAGCTACCATCAAAGCCCGTTTTTGTTAGTTTCTTGTTAAATTGCATGTACCCCTCATCGGAATAGCCACCAGTTGCTACCAGTTGAAGTTTCATTGCTTTTGAGAATTGATAAGAAGCCGTTGCCGATATTGTTGTTTTTTGAAAGCATATCTTATCATATACAGCAGTGCGAGTTCTAGTTTCATTTGTTGATAAAGGAATCTCTTCTTTTATTTTACCTGTCCTATCTCCACCATAAATATAATTAGCATCGAGTAAGAAATTAAATTTTGAAGCTATTTTACTATAACCTAAGTGGAAGAAGTGAGCTCTGCCGTCATTATATGAAGAAGTATTTAGTTGATCATACAAAGGAGATACAAGACTTGAATTACTCATCCACAAAGAAGAGGCTAAGTGAGAATGATAATCGGCCCTTATAATAGAATTTTTATTAAAGCCATACGATAAATTCAAAGAGGGAAGGATATTTATAATATTGTCATCATAGATTAGCCATGATAAATATTGCTTTTGTTCTGTGCTCACTGCCGCAGTAAGCTGAAAATTCTTACTATGGAACTGATACTGAAGGTAAGTATTCCACCTTTCAAAGTTTACTTTAAACATCCTATAACTATATGCTGGTTGGGGCTGACCATACCTAGCTGAAGAGTTATAAGTGTCATTAATTTTTAGCCAACTATACCTTCCCCCAATACTAATTTCATGATGTAGAGCAAAAGGCAAAACAAAATCTAGTATAGCATCTTGTCTTTTTTGATTATACTTTTCATTGTAATATGAAGACAAGTTAGTTACCTGATCATTACTATTTATTACACCTTCACTAACATAATCATCTGTTATAGGCTGATTATTATAAGAATAAGTTAACGAAAGTTTTGTTCCATTTGGGGAGAATAAGTGAGCATAGTATGCCGATATATTATAATAAGAACTAGTAATATCTTCAGTAGAAGAATCTTTTCTATAAAAATCAGACTGAGGATACGTAAAAACTGATTCAAGAGGGAACGTTGCAGGGTTACTAAACAAATTAAATGCGGCTCCTATACCATCACGTTTGGTTAGCTGATAAAAAGCATTCACATTTGCACGATGCAACTTTTCAGGATGAATCTTTGTTTCATTAGTTCGTAATCCATTATATGTTACAGTGGTTAATGCATTTTTGCTATAGTTATCAAAGCCATAAGAATATGTTCCGTTCAACATCAGCCCTTTATACTTGGTGTTAAAGGAAGCATCGCCACCTAAAAGACCTAGGGTTGTAGCATTTAGACCTAAGGATACATCTGTTCCGTTTGTTGTTTGCTTCTTTGTTACAATATTAATCACCCCTCCCGAACATTCCGCTATCAGAGCTGATGAAGGATTAGTTAATATTTCAACCTTATCTACCGTTTTGGCTGGAATGCTTTTAAGAATATCGGCAGTTAAAGATGATTGTATAGAGAAGAATTTACCGTCAATGCACAATCCAAAATCAGCTACACCATTTAATGTCATTTGTCCTAAGCCATCTACAGCTATCATCGGGTATTTTTGAAGAATTTCCAGAAGATTGGTAGTTTGCGATTCGTTATCTGCACTTACATTATAAGATATCTTAGAGTGAGACACCACCATATTTGAAGATTCAGATTTCTCTTGAGCAGAAGCATTAACCATGCATACAGCAAGGAAAAAGGAGAAGAATTTAAATTTCATTTGTCGTTAGTTTTATTCATAGGAAAAAAATTCACGACAAAAATAATGTAAAAAGAAATCTCCCACAAGAATTTTACAGATTCTTTGCGGGAGATTTTTTATTCTTACTAGAAACATTATTGTATCCTTGTACAAAAGATTTAATTGTTCTGTACAAAAGAAAACAATCTTTTGTACAAGAATTTATTATCTATTCAAGACGTTTTTTTAATTAGCCTTGATATAATTTACAATCCATTCCCCTACTTGGGAAGTTGAAGCCGCTTTGCCACCTTCTGAAACAAGATCTTCTGTCACTACTTTTGCATCCATTGAAGCTGCAACAGCATTGCGAATAAGTCCAGCCTCTTCTTTCAGATTAAATGCATATTCTAACATCATTGCTGCGGAAAGAATTGTAGCAAGTGGATTGGCAATATTCTTACCTGCTGCCTGTGGATAAGAACCGTGGATAGGTTCGAACACAGAAGTGTGAGCACCAATTGAAGCAGAAGGAAGTAATCCCATTGAACCTGTAATTACAGAACCTTCGTCGGTAAGGATATCTCCGAACATATTCTCGGTAACCATTACGTCGAAGCTCTTTGGCCACTGAATCATACGCATAGCAGCATTGTCTACAAACAAGTATTCTGTCTCTACTTCTGGGAAATCTTTAGAGATTTCACGGGCAACTTCGCGCCACAAACGAGAAGTTGCAAGAATATTTGCTTTATCAACAACAGTAAGTTTCTTACGACGTTGCATTGCGTACTCGAAAGCCAAACGAACAATACGTTCTATTTCGTAACGACTGTAAACACATGTATCGTAAGCAGTATTACCATCTTCGCTTCTCCCCTGTGGACGACCGAAGTAAAGTCCACCTGTTAATTCGCGGATGCACATAAAATCGGCACCTTCAATTAAATCTGCACGAAGTGGTGATTTATGAACAAGTGAAGGGAAAGTAGTTACCGGACGAATATTGGCAAACAATCCAAGTTTTTTACGCATAGCCAGCAAACCTTGTTCCGGACGTACAGTAGCACTTGGGTCGTTATCGTATTTTGGCGCACCAATAGCTCCGAACAATACAGCATCGCTCTGCATACAAAGTTCGTGTGTAGCATCAGGATAAGGATTTCCAGTTTCGTCAATGGCACATGCTCCTACCAAAGCGTGTTTGTAACTTAATTCGTGATTAAACTTTTCGCAAACGGCAATTGTTGCGTTCAATGCTTGTTCTACAACCTCGGGACCAATTCCGTCTCCGGGAAGTACTGCAATATTTAATTTCATTTTTTTATATGGTTTATTATTAATATTCTTCTTCTATAATATTCAGCATTTTAACTGTGGCTTTAATAGCAGCCTCGGTTTGGTCGGCATCCAATCCTTTGGTACGGAACACCCTATCGTTATTTTTCCAGGTAATAATGGTTTGCACAAATGCATCTGTACGTCCACCCGGAGGAATACTCACGGCATAGTTTATCAACATTGGGAATTTTCTGCCCAACGTATTTTTATAAACTTTACGCAAAGCCCTCATAAATGCATCATACTGACCATCGCCCGAGGATGTTTCTTCGTACTCCTTACCATTAACGGATATTTTCAGAGTGGCCACCGGTTTAAGCCCGCTGGTCAGAGTAAGGAAATAATCGAGCAACTTCACTTTGCTGTTTGCCGAGCTGTGTTTCAATACATCAGAAATAATGTAAGGTAAATCTTCCTGCGTAACCAATTCCTTTCGGTCTCCCAGTTCAATAATCCGTTCCATTACTTTCTTCATGGATTCTTCATCGAGTTCCAATCCCAAAGATTCTAGATTCTTACGAATATTAGCCTTTCCTGAAGTTTTTCCCAAAGCATATTCACGAACACGTCCAAAACGTTCGGGCAAAAGATCATTATAATAGAGATTACTCTTTGAATCGCCATCCGCATGAACGCCGGCCACCTGAGTAAATACGTTCTCACCAATAATAGGTTTATTAGCTGGAATAGTAATGCCAGAGTAAGATTCAACTATCCTGCTTATATCATTCAACCGGTCTTCCACAATGGAAGTTTCGGCATTAAAGTGATCCTTCAAGATGGCCTGCACACTAGAGAGTGGGGCATTACCGGCTCTTTCTCCCAATCCGTTTATCGTGGTATGAAGCCCCTTTGCCCCTGCAATAACCGCAGCCAATGCATTGGAAACGGCAAGGTCATAATCATTATGAGCATGGAAATCAAAATGCACGTTAGGGTAACGCTTTACCATTTTACGCATATATTCCAATGTCTGCAAAGGATTGAGAATGCCAAGTGTATCGGGCAGCATGAAGCGTTTAATAGGAAGTTTAATCAATGCATCCATTAGTTGGGTAACATATTTGGGCGAATGTTGCATTCCATTGCTCCAGTCTTCCAGATAAACATTAACACTGATTCCCATCTTTTCGGCGTTAAGCACCACCTCTGCTATATTTGCGATATGCTCTTCGGGTGTTTTCCTAAGTTGCAGCGTGCAATGTTTCAATGATCCTTTGCAAAGAAGATTGATCACCCGGCATCCGGCTTCACGTATCCAGTTCAAAGAATCCATTCCGTCTACAAATCCCAGCACTTCCACACGATCGAGAAGTCCCCGGCGGGCAGCCCAGGAAGAAATCATCTTCACCGATTCAAGTTCTCCTTCCGAGACTCGTGCAGAAGCAACCTCGATACGATCCACTTTCAGCTCTTCAAGCAACAAACGAGCTATCATGAGTTTCTCTTGCGATACAAAAGAAACTCCACTCGTCTGCTCGCCATCACGAAGCGTTGTGTCTAATATCTCTATTCTCATTTGCTTTCCCAGGCTTCTATTTTGTCTTTATTGCTTAGCAGATAATCAATATCATCCAAACCGTTCATCAGACAATGCTTTTTATATGCATTGATCTGGAATTGTTCGCTTTTACCTGTAGCTTTATTTGTTATTGTCTGGTTTGGCAGATCAACTTCAACTTCTGTTTTTGCATCTTCCTTGATAGAAGCAAATAGTTCTGCCAGGAATTTATCGGAAACAACAACCGGAAGCACAAAGTTGTTCAGTGCATTATTCTTAAAGATATCTGCAAAGAAACTACTGACAACAATACGGAAACCATATCCAGCAATAGCCCATGCTGCATGTTCACGACTTGAACCGGAACCGAAATTCTTTCCGGCAACCAATATTTTTCCGGAATAAGTCGAATTGTTCAGAACAAATGACTCAATAGGATTTCCTTGTTTATCGTATCTCCAGTCGCGGAAAAGATTATCTCCGAAACCTTCTTTGGTTGTAGCTTTTAAGAAACGTGCAGGAATAATTTGGTCAGTGTCCACATTTTCAAGAGGAAGCGGAACACAAGTGCTGGTAGTTATATTAAATTTTTCTTTCATTGTTATTCAACTATTAAGCCATTAATACTCGTGGATCGGTTATTTCTCCGGTAACTGCTGCAGCTGCCGCAACAAGCGGACTAGCCAAAAGGGTACGGGCACCTGGTCCCTGACGTCCTTCAAAATTACGGTTTGATGTAGAAACAGCATATTTACCTGCCGGAACTTTATCTTCGTTCATTGCCAAACAAGCCGAACAGCCCGGTTGACGAAGTTCGAAACCAGCTTCGTTTAAAACTTTATCAAGACCTTCTTCACGAATCTGCTGATCTACTGCCCATGAACCTGGTACTAACCAAGCTACTACGTTTGCAGCTTTCTTCTTTCCCTTTACGAAAGAGGCGAATTCACGAAAATCTTCAATACGTCCGTTAGTACAACTACCAAGGAATACATAATCAATCTTCTTGCCAAGCATTGAATCACCAGCTTTGAAACCCATATATTCTAAAGACTTAGCATAAGAAATTCTTCCGGCTTCGGGTACACTTTCAATCGTTGGAATATTTGAAGAAATGCCCAATCCCATACCTGGATTTGTTCCATAAGTAATCATTGGTTCAATATCTTCAGCCTTGAAAGTTATTTCTTTATCGAATGCAGCATCAGAATCACTCTTCAATGTATTCCAGTATTCAACAGCTTTATCCCAGTCTTCACCTTTAGGAGCATATTCTCTACCTTTAATATATTCAATTGTTTTTTCATCTGGAGCAATCATTCCTCCACGTGCACCCATCTCTATAGAAAGGTTACAAAGGGTAAGACGTCCTTCCATTGTTAGATCCTTAACTGCTTCTCCGGCATATTCTACAAAATATCCGGTAGCTCCACCAGTTGTCATCTTTGCAATGATGTAAAGAGCAATATCTTTAGCTGTTACTCCTTTGCCTAGTTTACCATCAACAGTAATACGCATTGTTTTGGGACGAGACTGAAGAACACATTGTGATGCCATTACCATCTCTACTTCCGACGTACCGATACCAAATGCAATAGCTCCCATTGCTCCGTGAGTAGAGGTGTGAGAGTCTCCACAAACAATAGTCATACCCGGAAGGGTCAATCCATTTTCAGGACCTACCACATGGATAATACCATTTTTCTTGTGTCCCATTCCAAAATAGGCCAGACCAAAATCTTTTGCGTTCTTATCTAACGCAGCAACCTGATTACGTGAAATAGGATCAACAATCTCTTTATCCTGATTTAATGTAGGAATATTATGATCTGGAATACAGAAAATCTTTTCTGGACGGAAACATTTTAACCCACGGTCTCTCATTCCCGAGAAAGCCTGCGGACTTGTTACCTCATGACAGTAAAGTCTGTCAATATATAATTGAGTAGGACCATCTTCTACCGTACTTACTACGTGTGCGTCCCAAATCTTATCGAACAATGTTTTCATATTTTCTATTGTCTAATTATTATATATGTTACCTATTGAAACAAAATCTTATTTTATAAACTTATTAATACAGTCAATATAAGCTTCTACAGATGCAGCAACAATATCTGTATTTGCACCAAAGCCATAATAAACGTGTTTGTTATATTCAACCTGCATATGTACTTTACCTACATCATCACTTCCTTTACTAATAGCCTGAATTGTAAATTCCTTCAATGTCATATTACGGTGAATAATATTCTTCAAAGCTTTAATTGCAGCATCAACTGGTCCGTTTCCACTTGCAGCAGCTTCAAATTTCTCACCTGCAATATCTAGTCCTAAACTTGCCACTGAACGAACACCAACTCCACTTGTAACCTGAAGGTAATCAACCTTAATACGTTTGTTGGTACTTCTTTCAGCTCCTGCAAGCATAAGAACATCATCATCATTAATATCTTTTTTGCGATCGGCCAGTTTAAGGAACTCATCATAAACTTTATCAAGCTTTTCTTTTTCCAAATCTATGCCAAGAGTAGATAGACGATGCTTCAATGCAGCTCTTCCACTACGGGCTGTCAATACAATTGAACTATCATCAATACCTACATCATGCGGATTAATAATTTCATAAGTCTGAAGGTTCTTCAACACACCGTCCTGATGAATTCCAGATGAATGAGCAAAAGCATTCCGTCCAACAATCGCCTTGTTAGGTTGAATCGGCATATTCATCAAACTTGAAACCATACGAGATGTTGGGTAAATCTTCTGAGTATTAATATTAGTCTGAATATTAAACTCATGATGACTTTTCAAAATCATTGCCACTTCTTCCAAAGCAGTATTACCGGCACGTTCGCCAATTCCGTTCATAGTAACCTCTACCTGACGAGCTCCACCAATGATACCTGCAATAGTATTCGCAGTAGCCATACCAAGGTCATTATGGCAGTGCGTAGAAATTATTGCATTATCTATGCCATTAACATTTTCTTTCAAGAATCTGATTTTTGCTTCATATTCAGAAGGCAAGCAATAACCTGTTGTATCGGGTATATTCACCACAGTAGCACCAGCTTTTACAACAGCTTCAATTACTCTTGCAAGATATTCATTATCAGTTCTTCCAGCATCTTCTGCATAGAATTCTACATCTTCTACATATTTCTTAGCATATTTAACAGCAGCAACAGCTCGTTCAATAATTTCTTCACGAGTAGAGTTAAACTTATATTTAATATGAGAGTCAGATGTCCCTATACCTGTATGTATACGTTTATGTTTTGCATATTTCAGGGCTTCAACTGCTACATCAATATCTTTCTCGACCGCACGGGTCAATGCACAAATTGTAGGCCATGTAACAGCCTTTGATATTTCAATCACTGAATTAAAATCGCCAGGACTCGAAACTGGAAAACCAGCCTCAATTATATCTACGCCAAGAGCTTCCAATGCTTTCGCAACCTGGATTTTCTCTACAGTATTTAATTGGCAACCGGGAACTTGTTCACCATCTCGAAGAGTAGTATCAAAAATAAATAATCTGTCACTCATCTTTTTAACCTCTTTATTTAATTTATAATATTATCATAAAAAAAAGCCTTTCACACTAGGAAGTGAGAAAGGCTTTATATATTTTAATACATATCTATGCACAACGCTCACTTCCATCTAGCTTACCAGAAGAATAATAATAATGCACAGGAGAATATGTATAAATGTCTGATTCATAAAGTTGTCTTTGTTTTGACGCTGCAAAGGTAGACATATTTTTCAAATAAGCAAATAACATGAAACTATTTTATCCAAAATAATTTCATTTTATAATATTTTCAATATTATAAGTTACAATATCTCATAAAATATAAAAGAAATGTGGTGTATAGAAGATAAATCGTTTAAATCATATTACTTTATATAAGTTGTATTAGATATTCATCTACAAACTATCAGTTATTATGCAGGATGAGTAACAAATAAGAAGAGCTAACGAATTATATAACCTCATCAACTATCAGACAAATAATATTTCAAAAAATATGTATCGTATAAAGCTTGAAACAGCAGAAAATATATATGATATAAAAGACTAAATATTAATCAAATTTCTTGCTACTAGAAGAATAAGTAGCTTATTCTAACTTAGAAATCATTATTTCTCAGACAAGAACTAAGAGTATAATAGGCCTGAAGATTGCAAAGTCGCAGTATTCAGCACAATCAAAAAAGAAGATTTTATAAAAGAAGATGAGATACATCGATAAAGAGACGTATATAGCAAAAAAAAGAGTCCCATTCATTATTCAATGAACAGGACTCTTTGATAAAACGGCAGCTACCTACTCTCCCACTGTTACGCAGTACC
>Ga0183099_1000079_pt1 | contig 98918 bp, 60 predicted proteins | sample Biomet1_FD_127788 | JGI IMG/M metagenome (GOLD analysis project Ga0183099, IMG submission 127788) | Microbial communities from bioreactor (seeded with anoxic lake sediment) at LBNL, California, USA - Biofuel metagenome 1 | ecosystem: Engineered > Bioreactor > Anaerobic > Unclassified ...
GCAACCTATCCTTGGAAAGGACGCGATCCACGTTTTTACCATGATATTGTATACGATGGTGTGAAAGTAGTAGAAGGTAATTTGAGTACAGAAAATGAACCACTTCGCTATGCCAGCTTATATACTTCCGGTCAGTTGCGTGATGCTACGAAAGGAAGCCGCACCGGATATTTGCTTTACAAGTTTATTCCTGTTAAATGTAATAAGTTCGATGACGGCTATGGATATAGCAATCACTTTCATATTCATCTGAGTTGGATGCGCTTAGCAGATGTCTATTTAATGTATGCCGAATCAGCAGCAAATGCTTCGGAATCTGCTATGGGCAAATCCTCAAACTGCTCATTGACTTCAGTTGACGCTGTTAATAAAATTCGTAAACGTGCGGGAGTAAAAGAGATAAATGCTAAATATACTGGTACATTAGATGGTTTCATGGGTGAGCTTCGCCGTGAACGCGCTGTAGAATTGGCTTATGAAGGGCATCGTTTTAATGATTTGCGTCGTTGGTTATTACTGACAGAATCTCCTTATACTATTAAAACTTCACAGGAATTTATTCGTTCAGGTGCTTTCAATAAAGAAGATCCTACAAAAAATGCAGTAAGTGGCTTTACAGAAAAAGTAATTTTAACTCGCAACTTTACAGAAAAGCATTATTGGTTACCTTTGAAGAAATCTGATACAAGTCTTTACCCTGAATTTCATCAGAATCCTGGTTGGTAATAGGTGTTAACATTAAGTTTAATAAAACAGAAAAAGAATGAAAAATATACATGCAAGAATCGTTATGGGGACTATGATGGCTTTCACGTCATTGGGGCTGGTAGCGCAAGAGAATGCAGCAATTATAACACCTGCCGACTCTTTAGCCAAGCAAGAAGTCAATGTGGCTTTCCGTACGGTGAATCAGAAGGACCTGATGGGAGGTGTTTCTGTAGTGGACATGGTGCAATTAACGGATAAAAACTATTCGACGTATAGTTTGGATAATATGCAGTCACTGGTAGGTGGATATAATGGCCAGCTATGGAACATGGGTGATGCATTAATATTAGTTGATGGTGTACCCCGTGATGCAAATAATGTAATGCCTACTGAAATAGATAAAATAACATTTCTAAAAGGTGCCTCTGCTGTTGTATTGTATGGCAGTCGCGCATCTAAAGGCGTTATTTTAATTACAACAAAACGTGGACGCGAAGACGGACTTCAAATTAAAGCTCGTGGTAATGCTGCAATATTTGTACCCAAATCATATCCAGAATATTTAGGAGCAGCTGAGTATATGACCTTATATAATGAAGCACGAGCAAATGATGGTTTATCTCCTACTTATTCAAAAGATTTGATTTATAATACTTCAACAGGAAATAATCCTTATCGTTACCCGAATGTGAATTTTTTCTCATCAGATTATATAAAGAAAGCGTATAATCGTTATGATGCATCTGCTGAATTTTCAGGTGGTGGGAAATATGCTCATTTCTATACCAATATAGGTATCTATAATGTTGGTGACCTGATTAATTTTGGAGAAGGAAAAGACAACCATAGCAATCGTATGAATATACGTGGTAATGTAGATTTACGTCTGAATGATTGGGTAACAGGTTGGGTAAACGCCAACGCAACATTTTATGACTCACGTAACGATAATGCTTCATTTTGGTCGAACTCAGCCACACTGCGTCCCAACCGTGTTAGTCCTTTGATTCCAATTTCCTATGTTGAAGAAAACGACAATTCGTCCAGGACATTAATCAATAATAGTAATTATCTGGTGGATGGTCAATATCTATTAGGTGGAACTCAGTTGGATCCAACCAATCCATTTGCAGCAATGTATGCTGCCGGTTACAACAAGTACACTTCTCGTCAGTTTCAATTTGATACTGGTATTAATTTAAATCTTGACAAGGTGATGAAGGGACTTTCCTTCCGTACACAGTTTGCCGTTGATTATGCGACAAGTTATTCTACTTCTATCAATAATAAATATGCTACTTATGAAGCAGTGTGGAACAATTACTCTGGTCATGATTTAATCACATCACTAAATAAGTACAACAAAGATAGTAGTACGGGTACGCAAAATGTATCAGGTAGTGCAGAGAAACAAACTATAATGTTTTCTGGTCAGTTTAATTATAATCGTACATTCAATGAGGTGCATAATATTTCTGCAATGTTGTTAGCACATGGTTATCAACAAACAATTTCCGGAGAGTATCATCGTCTCAGTAATGCGAATTTAGGTCTGCAAATCGGATATAATTATAAAAACAAGTATTATGTCGATTTTAGTGGGGCTGCAGTTCATTCAGCAAAATTTGCTACGGGGAATAGCGAGGCTATCTCACCTACCATATCAGCTGCATGGCGTTTAAGTAAAGAAGGTTTCCTTGCAGATTCGCCGATTATTGATGATTTGAAGCTAAATGCTTCTGCTTCAATGTTGAATCAAGACTTAGATATTAAGACTACAATTGACGATAAAAATGTTGAATATTATTTATACGATAATGTATTTACTTCATCAGGAACTTGGTGGGGATGGTCAGAATCATATGGTAACAGTATGCAGTCTGCTGACTCTCGTCGTAGTGGTAATGATAAATTAAGTTATGTAAAGCGTAAAGAGTTTACTGTAGGCTTAGACGCTTCTTTGTGGAAAGGGTTATTGAGTCTGAATGCCAATTTTTTCACAACTTTAACAGAAGGCTTATTGACTACTCCATCTACAATTTTTCCAAGCTATTTTCAGACCTTCTGGCCGGTTTCCTCTTTTCTTCCATATATGAACTATAATAACAATCGCCGTACAGGTTTTGACTTTGCACTTAATTTGAAAAAGAAAGTTGGTGGTGTAGATATGACATTGGGAGTAAACGGTATGTATTACACTTCTAAGGCAACAAAGGTTAATGAAAATGTAGAATATGATTATTTGAAAGTTCAAGGAAAACCTATTGATGCTCTTTGGGGATTGCAGAGTAATGGCTTTTACAAGGATCAAACTGATATAGCAAACTCTCCTTCTTCTAGTTTTGGCCAAGTAAAACCAGGTGATATAAAATATATTGATCAAAACAATGATGGCAAAATTGATAGCAAAGATCAGGTTGTATTAGGTAAATGGGGAGCACCTTTTATTTTCGGTGTGAATTTTACGGCGAAATGTAAAGCTGTCACTTTCTTTGCTGCCCTTACAGGTAATATAGGAGGGAAAGGAATAAAGAATAATTCATATATGTGGGTGTATGGTGACAGCAAGTATTCAGAGGTTGTGCGCAATCGCTGGACTCCCGAAACAGCTAATACATCTACTTATCCTCGTTTAACGACCCAAAGCGGTGACCAGAACTTCCGTTCTTCCGACTTCTGGATTTACAGTACCAGTCGTGTAGATTTAGGTAAGGTTCAAATTACTTATGATTTTCCGAAAAATATATTGAAAAATGCTATTATCAAAGGCTTGTCAGTGTACTTTAGTGGTTCTAGTTTGCTGACTATAGCCAAAGAACGTAAATATATGGAGATGAATATAGGTAGTACACCTCAGAGTCGTAGTTATAATCTTGGCTTGAAAGCTGAGTTTTAAATGAGATAAATTACCAAATAAATTAGTTGTCATGAAAAATATAATAAAAATATTAATCCTCTCTTCTTTATTGACAGGATGCGATGATCTGTTCAAGCCAGCCATTGAGAATAATCTGGGATTTGAATATATGTACGGAAATGCGGGATATGCTGAAGGTGTTTTATCTAATGCATATACACGCATTCCAAATGCTTCTTATTCATTCAATGATGTTGCAACCGATGATGCAGTTAGTAATGATGCATCAAATAGTTATCGTAAAATGGTTGCAGGTGCTTGGCAGTCGGATAATGACCCTACTGAACGTTGGCGTAATTGTCGTGCTGCTATTCAGTATCTCAATCTTTTTCTAGCCAATGCTGATAATGTGCATTGGGCAAATGATGAGTTGGCTGCTAAAATGTATAATGATCGCTTAAAAGGTGAAGCTTATGGGCTACGTTCCATGTATATGTATTATTTGCTTCAGGCGCATGGCGGATGGACAGCAGATGGGAAATTACTAGGTGTTCCTATTGTTACCGATCCAGAGGGGTCTTCTACAGATTTCAACTATGCACGTGCTACTTTTGACGAATGTATGAAGGCTCTTTATGCAGATGCAACAAGGGCTTTGGAACTTTTACCTACTGATTATGGAGATAGAACCAGTAATTCTGAAATACCTTCAAAATATTTGAATGAGGGTGTAAACCTTACTCAGTATAATCGTGTGTTTGGTGTAAAATTTCGTGGACGTCTTTCCGGACGTATCGTAGAAGCTATCCGTTCTCAAGCTGCTTTGCTGGCTGCGAGTCCGGCATTCTCTAAAGGCACTACTATATCTTGGCAGGATGCGGCTGATTATGCAGCTGGAGTTTTGGATCGGATTAATGGTGTTGCTGGTATTGATGCCGATGGTGGTACTTGGTATAGCAACAAAGAAATTGCGTCGTTAGGTAGTGGTGAATGTCCTCCTGAAATATTGTGGCGCGGAACTAAGTCGTCAAGCAATTCATTGGAAAGTGATAATTATCCTTCTTCTCTTTACGGTAAAGGACGAATTAATCCTACACAAAATTTGGTTGATGCTTTCCCCATGTTAAATGGCTATCCAATATCTACTAGTGAAAGTGGTTACGATGCAAGTAATCCTTATGCAAATCGTGATCCTCGTTTGGCAACTTATATTTTATACAATGGAATGAAAGCCGGTGTAAATGACAAAGTTATTACAACTGCTGCTGATGGAACAACAAATGATGCTTTGGACAAGGAAGAAGGTTATTCAACCCGTACAGGCTATTATATGCGTAAGTTATTACGTCAAGATATCAATCTAGATCCGAATGTAAATAGTACCCAGGAACATTATCAGGCACGTATCCGTTACACAGAAATTTATTTGAACTATGCAGAGGCCGCTAATGAAGCTTTTGGTCCTCAAGGAAAGGGTTCTCATGCTTACTCTGCTTATGACGTAATAAAAGCAATCCGTAGCCGGGCTGGTATAACTGGTGGTGATCCATATTTGGAGTCTACCAAGAATGACAAAGACAAAATGCGTGAACTGATTCATAATGAGCGTCGTTTGGAACTTTGTTTTGAAGGTTTTCGTTTCTGGGATTTGCGCCGTTGGAAAGCAAATTGGAATACAACAGCTAAGGGGGTTAGTATTACAGGAGATGCTACTAAAACTTATTCTCCGATAGAAGTTGAGACACGTACGTATAAAGATTATATGTATTATGGGCCTATTCCTTATAGTGAAATATTAAAATTTAATGCTCTGGAACAAAATCAAGGATGGTAATTCATTACAATGTAAAATATTAATTTGATTAAATATGAAAAAAATTATAGCAGCTTTTATGATGTTAGGCGCACTGGTTACATCTTGCAAGAATGCTGATTGGGATTTTCCCGATTACGGTACGATAAGTGTTTATTTTGCCAAACAAACGCCAATACGTACCATTACATTGGGGACAGATACGTATGACACAACATTGGACAATGAGCATAAATGTAAGATTATGGCTACCATGGGAGGAGTATATAATAATGAAAACAATCGCATAATAAATTTCGTGGTTGATGAATCTTTATGTAATGGCTTGACTTATGAGAATGGAAGTGACATTATACCTATGCCTTCTTCTTACTATACACTGACATCCAACCAAATTATTATACCTGTCGGTAAAGTATTGGGAGGGGTAGAAGTTCAATTAAAAGATGCATTCTTCAATGATCCGAAATCTGTTTCAACAACTTATGTTATTCCATTAAGAATGACTAATGTGGAAAATGCTGATACTATTCTGAAGAGTAAAAACTATATTCTTTATGCAGTAAAATACATTAATAAATGGGCTGGTAATTGGCTAAGCCGAGGTACAGACGTAATTGACGATAATGGATCAGTTACTACAGTAACGCGCCAAGCTAAGTATATAGAGAATGATGAGGTACGTAGCCTTACAACTACTGCCTATAAGCAAGTTGTATATCCTGTCTCAACAGTTGTAAATGTATATAAGGAAGATGGGACATTGGGAACTAAAACCTTAACTTGTAATCTTGTATTAACATTTGATGATAATGATAAATGTACAATTACGAGTGGAACAGAAGGTTATTCGGTTACCGGTAGTGGCACATGGACAAAAGAAGGTGCAAAAAAGGCTTGGGGAGATAAAGATCGTGATGAACTGAAGTTAAACTATGTATTGACTTATCACTACCAGCAAAAGGCAGATGGTTCGGTGTTGTATAAAAAGTACACATGTGATGATACATTGGTTGCACGTGACCGTGGAAGTAGATTGGAAACTTTTAAAGCAAAAAATAAATAATCGATTGATTCCTAAAAATGATACAAATGAAACAGTATATAAATAAACTTCTGATAACAGCATTAGGATCGGCCATAATAGCCGGGTGCGCTGATACTGGTATTAATGATTTTTCTGTAGAAAAACCAAGTTCTATAGCGACTATGGAGTATCTAAATGACTATGCTCCCTTAAAATCGTATATAGATCGTACTATTCATCCCAACTTTAAGTTGGGAACGGGTATTTCAGAAAGCGATTTTAATCAGGGAGGTTTAGTCTATCGATTGGCAAGTGCTAATTTCGATGAGATAACTCCCGGTAATGCAATGAAATACAGCTCTTGTGTTGCTAAAGATGGTTCTATGAGTTTCTCTGAAGTAACGAAATTTATAGAAATGGCCAAGTCTGCTAGTTTATCCGTCTACGGCCATACATTAGCCTGGCATTCTCAACAGCAGAATGAATACTTGAATGGCTTGATTGCTGATAAAGTAATAGCAGTTGATCCCAGTAACGTAGAACATGCATTGCATATAAAAACTCCGGAAGCTAAAGCGAATATTTGGGATTGGCAAATCTATAATATGTTGCCAGAAGCTCTCACTGTAGGTCAGGAATATACAATCAGCATACGTGCAAAGGCAACTGCAGAAACTGAAATAGCTTTTTGGCCAAACAATGCAGATGGATCGAAAGTACAATATTTACCTAATTTCTCTGTGAAAAAGGAATGGGGTGTTTCTTCCATTAAATTTACGGCTAATATTCCTATTCAGAAATTGGTATTTTCTTTTGGTAAATTTATTGGCGACTTGTACATTGACGATGTAACATTGACAGCTACAGGTTCTAATACTAATTTAATTGCCAATTCTTCTTTTGAAAATGCTGATTTGAGCAAATGGAGTAAACCTAGTTGGCATAGTTATACTTATGCTATTGAAGCTTTGGCATCAAACAATACGATTCCATTAACTCCAAAAGAAAAGGCTGATACACTGACCTGGGCTATGGACAGATGGGCAAAAGGCATGATGGAGGCTTGCGGTGGATACGTTAAGTCTTGGGATGTAGTAAACGAAGCAATTTCAGGTGGAGGTGACGACGGAGAAGGCTTCTATGTATTGCAATCTGCATCGAACGGTGATCCTCTTAAAAACTTCTATTGGCAAGATTATTTAGGAAGCGAAGAATATGTACGTAAGGTAGTTGGTATGGCTCGTAAATATTATGCTCAATTCAAAGGGAATCCTTCGGATCTAAAACTGTTCATCAATGATTATAATTTGGAATCAGATTGGGACGATAATAAAAAACTGAAGAGTTTGATTCACTGGATACAACGTTGGGAAAAAGATGGAGTTACCAAAATAGATGGTATTGGATCACAAATGCACGTTTCATATTTTGCAAATGCAGCTAAACAAAAAAGCAAAGAAGAACATATAGTAAAGATGTTTGAATTATTGGCAGCATCAGGTAAATTAGTGAAGATTTCCGAATTGGATCTAGGGTACATTGATGAAGGTGATAAAACAATAAAGACCGTTGATATAACTCAAGAGCAACATAAAGCAATGGCTGAATTCTATAAATTCATTGTGAAAAAATACTTCGAAATTATTCCGGTTGCTCAGCAATATGGTCTTACTACATGGTCTATAACAGATAGTCCTGACAGCAATTCTTCATTTTGGCGTGCTGGTGAACCTATTGGTTTGTGGGATTTGAACTACAACCGTAAACATACTTATGCCGGATATGCTGACGGATTGGCTGGTAAATAATAAATTACTGCTGTTGGGTTAATACTTTTTAGCCATTGCTGTTATTTTATTTTTTTGCAACGGTAAGATAGCGGTTTTTAACAAAATAAACAATAGTAAAAGGGGCTATCCTACTTTTTGGATAGCCCTGATTTTTATTTTAAATCATTATTTTACATCCAATATGGCTCCACTATGGTTCTGCGCATTGCAAAGAAACGATTATTATGAGTCTAGAATTTATTGGCAAAGCACTGAGATGCCTTTCAGGGAGGACTTGGATTTTTTTTAGTAAATAGTAAACTTTAAATTGCAAAACTAATTGTAAAATATCATGAAAAAACTTATTTTTTTATTTTTAGTTGCTTTTTTATTTGTACATAATGTTAATAGTAAACCTTCTAATGGTTTACCAGATGGCTTTGACACTCCACGTGTTGGTATCCGTCAAGGTAAAATAGACACAGTTGTTTATATGTCAAAAACTGTTGGAGCCAGTCGAAAAGCACTTGTTTATACCCCTCCAGGATATTCAAAAGGTAAAAAATATCCTGTACTTTATTTGCTACACGGTATTGGAGGTGACGAAAAGGAATGGCTTATTCAGGGAAAACCACAGGTTATTCTCGATAATCTGTATGCTGATAAGAAAGCAGAACCAATGATAATAGTGTTACCAAACGGACGGGCTATGAAAGATGACCGTGCAGTGGGCAATATCTATGACGAAACTAGAGTTCAGGCATTTGCTACATTCGAAAAAGATTTAATAAACGACCTTATTCCATTTATCGAAAAGAAATATCCGGTTTTGGCAGATCGTGAACATCGTGCTGTTGCTGGCCTTTCAATGGGAGGTGGGCAATCTTTAAATTTCGGATTGGGCAATCTTGATAAATTTGCCTGGGTAGGCGGTTTTTCATCAGCTCCAAATACTAAAACACCTCAGGAACTTGTTCCCAATCCTGCTGAGACTAAGAAAAAACTGAATTTACTTTGGATTTCATGTGGTGATAAAGATGGACTTATAACCTACAGTAAACGTACACACGATTTCCTCGTATCCAACCAGGTTCCTCATATTTACCATGTTATCCCAGGAGGATATCATGACTTTAAAGTCTGGAAACAGAATCTTTACATGTTCTCTCAACTGATTTTTAAGCCTGTTACCTCTTCTGTTTTTAAGGAATATAATACTGTAGAAGCTTCTGCAGTTGAAACTGCTGCCGTGACTGGAGTTCCTGCATCGACAAATATATCTGGTGCTCAATATCCACAAATTTTGCCAGATAATAGCGTTCTTTTCCGTATAAAAGCGCCTGATGCTAAAAAAGTGCAGATTGATTTAGGAAAGAAGTACGATATGCTTAAAGAAGAAGATGGATCGTGGGCAGTAACTACAGATCCTATTATTGAAGGTTTTCATTACTATTCTGTTCTGATTGACAGAGTAGCTGTATGCGACCCCGCAAGTCTTACTTATTACGGAATGGGACGTATGGCAAGTGGTATCGAGATTCCCGAAAAAGGAGTTGATTATACCTTAGCAAAGGATGTTCCTCATGGACAGATAAGACAAATACGTTATTATTCAGACATTACTAAGTCGTGGAGAAGGGCTTTTGTTTATACTCCGGCAGGGTATGATAAAAATGTAACTCAATCATATCCGGTTCTATACTTGCAACATGGTGGCGGTGAAGATGAAACAGGATGGCCAAATCAGGGTAAGGTAGATATGATTCTGGATAATTTAATTGCCGAAGGAAAAGCAAAGCCCATGTTGGTAGTTATGGATAGGGGATATGCTGTTGATCCTGATGCACCTAAAAGCAATCAGCAGTCAGGTCTTCGGGGTATGTTTCAAAATAATACCTTGGCAGATGTATTTATCAAAGAGATAATTCCTACTATTGATAAAGAATTCCGCACTATTGCCGACCGTGATCATAGAGCTATGGCAGGGCTTTCAATGGGTGGATTTCAAACCTTTCAGATCACACTGTCCAATCTCGACAAATTTGCCTACATCGGAGGATTTAGTGGCGCAGGACAAATGCAGCAAGAGGGCGATTTTTCTAAGCTATACAATGGTGTATGGTCGGATGTAAATGCTTTCAACCAAAAGGTGAAATTGATGTATTTAAGTATTGGAACAGCTGAACCTGAAAGAATGTACCAAACAGTTAACAATTTCCATAAGGAACTTGAAAAAGCAGGTATCAAACATGTTTATTACGAATCTCCGGGTACATCGCACGAATGGCTTACATGGAGACGTTCGTTGAAACAATATGCCAGTTTATTATTTAAATAAAACTATTACCGGTAAAACTGGGCTCGATTATTTTGAGCCTAGTTTTAAACGACAGAAAAGTATATAATTAATCATATATAAAACTTAAATCTTAAAATTATGGTCAACTTATTAGGAAATGGACATGCAAAAATGTTATAAATCAACAAGAGTGACAACTTTTGCAACATATGTTATGTTACAAGCGAAAGGGTAAACTTACATTTGTATCTTACTAATAATCAACAATCATCCATAATATATCCAAATGAAATGTAAGATAATAACAGGACTTTTATTTATCAGTTCATTAGCTGTGTTTCCACAGAAAATAAAAGTTGTCTCGCCGAATCAGAAGATAGCTGTCGGACTTTTCAATACAAAGAATTCCGAAACAGGTGAGTGGTATTTGAAAGTTAACTATTCGAATAATGGCAAAATCTGCGAAGTTATACCGCAAATAACGTTAGGACTTACTCGCGCTGATCAGGATTTCTCGAAAGAATTAAAATACCTGAAGGCAGGTAACCCCCTTTTAATAAACGAACAATATACAGTAGTCCATGGAAAACGATCACAATGCAATAATTCGGCAAGCGAAACGGTCGTTTCTTTTGAAAATCCGGGTAAAACTAAATTAAATATTATCATCAGGGCTTATAATGATGGCGTAGCATTTCGGTATGAATTTCCTGAAAAGAAAGGTTCTTTTGTTGTAAATGATGAGCTGACAACCTATTGCATACCGGATAGTACAAAAAGATGGATAGAGAAATTTAACCCTGCCAATGAAGGCCTTTATACTACTATGAGCGACGGAAACACTCAACAATATTGGGGCTATCCTGCACTTTTTAATACATCAGATAAAGATTGCTGGTATTTGATCCACGAAGCCGATTTGGGAAGGAATTATTGTGGAACAAAACTATCCAATGTCGCTGAAAAATCGAAATATAAAGTTACTTTTCCTGATCAATGGAACGGAAGAGGACAAGGTGAGACAAAACCAACCATTACTCTTCCCTGGAAATCGCCATGGAGGGTAATAATCATCGGTAGCCTTGCCGATATTGTGGAATCTACGCTGGTAGATGACGTCTCTGCACCTTCAATTATTTCCAAAACAAATTGGATTAAGCCAGGCATTGTATCGTGGAATTACTGGTCGGACAATCACGGAACCAAGGATTTCAAAACAGTGTGCAAGTTTGCCGACTTAGCTGCCTCAATGGGATGGCCGTACACCTTGCTCGATTGGGAATGGGATGCTATGGGCAATGGAGGGAATTTGGAAGATGCTTTAAAGTATATTCATTCATTAGGCGTAAAACCTTTGATGTGGTATAACTCAGGAGGAGACCATACTTGGGTTTCTGCTACCCCAAAAGATAGGATGTTGACCCATGAAAATAGAATGGAAGAGTTTGCCAAACTAAAAAAAATGGGTGTTGCGGGCGTTAAAATTGACTTTTTCGAGAGTGAAAAACAAAACATGATTAAGTATTATCTTGATATTTTGGACGATGCAGCCAAATTTGAGATGATGGTATATTTTCATGGCTGTTTAGTTCCTCGTGGTTGGGCTCGTACATATCCGCACCTGATGACATATGAAGGAGTACGCGGAGCCGAATGGTATAACAATGGGCCGGAATTTACCACAACAGCTCCTGAGCATAATGCCATTTTACCATTTACACGAAATGTGGTTGGAGCGATGGATTATACACCAGTAACGTTTACTAATTCTCAATTTCCACATATTACATCATATGGACACGAACTTGCGCTTAGTGTAGTGTTCGAGTCAGGCTTTCAGCACATGGCCGACCGTCCGGAGGGTTACTACGATTTGCCCGATGCTGCCAAACATTTCCTTATGGAAGTGCCTAATGCCTGGGATAATACCAAATTAATTGACGGATATCCCGGAAAGGACTTGATTATTGCCCGAAATAAAGGTAAGATATGGTATGTTGGAGGCATAAGTGCAGAGAAAAATCCAAAAAGCAAAACTCTGACGTTCAATTATTTGCCTGAGGATGTAAAATACAAACTGACATTAATAGCAGATGGAGAACATGATAAGAAACTTGTTACACAATACATGATTGTTGACAAATCGAGCACGGTAAAAGTAAGATTACTGGGTAGGGGTGGTTTTGTTGCTTCTCTGAAACCGATTCTTTAGTAAATGTTTATATATATATTATGAGAAAATCAACACGATCAATTATCAGGAAGGGCTTGTTTATAGTAATAACTCTTTTATTTTCAGTAAACCTTTGGGCGCAGCAATTGCCTTATAAAAATCCAAATTTAAGCTCTGAAGAGCGTGCCAAAGATTTGATATCTCGCTTAACCTTGAGCGAAAAAGCAACTTTGATGTGCGATATATCAGATGCTATTCCACGCATGGGTATCAAAAAATTTAATTGGTGGAGTGAAGCTTTACATGGTCTTGCCAACAATGGTAATGTTACTGTTTTCCCTGAACCGGTTGGTATGGCCGCTTCGTTTGATGATGATTTGGTTTATCGTATTTTCGATGCTGTTTCGGATGAAACACGAGCTAAATATAATGAAGCCAGAAAAAACGGACAGGAAAATACGCGCTTTTTAAGCCTTTCGGTTTGGACACCAAACGTTAATATCTTTCGTGATCCACGTTGGGGGCGCGGTCAGGAAACGTATGGCGAAGACCCTTACCTGACTTCACGTATGGGAGTTTCGGTAGTGAAAGGTCTGCAAGGACCAGCTGATTCGAAATACAAAAAGCTTTTAGCATGTGCTAAGCATTTTGCCGTTCACTCAGGTCCTGAATGGAGTCGCCATTCTCTAAACATAAACAATCTGAGTCAGCGTGATTTATGGGAAACTTATCTTCCAGCTTTTAAATCGTTGGTTCAAAAAGCTGATGTGCGTCAGGTGATGTGTGCTTATCAGCGTTTGGATGATGAACCTTGCTGCGGAAGCACACAATTGCTCCAACGAATTTTAAGGGATCAATGGGGTTATAAGTATATGGTCGTTTCAGATTGTGGTGCGGTATCCGATTTCTATACCAGCCACAAAGTGTCATCAGATGCTGTTCATGCTGCATCCAAGGGTGTTTGGGCAGGAACAGATGTAGAATGCCAATGGTCTGATCATCTTTATAAGCAATTGCCCGAGGCTGTTGCGAAAGGTCTGATTACAGAAGAAGAAATAAATAATCATCTATTGAAGGTTCTGGTTGGACGTTTCGACTTGGGTGAAATGGATGATGATGATTTGGTTTTATGGTCTAAAATTCCTATGTCGATTGTGAATAATGATGAGCACAGAAAACTGGCTCTGGATATGGCTCTTAAATCAATGACACTCCTTCAAAATAAAAATAATATTCTTCCCCTTACTAAATCAAAAAAAATAGCTGTAGTTGGGCCAAATGCCAATGATAAACCTATGCTTTGGGGAAATTACAATGGAACTCCGGTAAGAACGATTACAATTCTTGATGGTATTGCTTCTAAACTCTCGGCCGATAAAGTTATTTATGAGAAAGGATGCGATTTGGTAGAGGATAAAGTGACCGAAAGTTATTTCTCACAATGTTCAATTGAAGGAAAGAAAGGCTTTAAAGTCAGCTATTGGAATAATAAAGATTTTACTGGCGATATTGTTGCAACCCAGCAGATTGTAAATCCTATAAAATTAACTACCGCCGGGCAACATGAATTTGCAACCGGAGTTCGTTTAGAAGGTTTCTCGGGTAAATATGAAACAGAATTTACATCATCTAAAAGTGAAGAAATTGTATTTAAATGTGGAGCTACAGGATATTTTGAATTGTTTGTGAATGGAGAATCTCTTGTTAAATATAACAACTGGAGAACGCTACCTTCACGAATTCCGTTTAAAGTTGAAACCGGGAAGAAGTATAAAATTGAAATTCGCTATGCACAGCTAAACAATTGGGAGGCAAATATCGAATTCAATTTAGGTAAGGAAGTAAATGTTGATTACACTGAACTTATAAAAAAGCTTCAGGGTATTGATGCTGTGATATTTGTCGGGGGACTTTCTACACAACTGGAAGGTGAAGAAATGCCTGTATCATATTCTGGTTTCAAGGGTGGCGACCGCACCGATATAGAACTTCCAGTGGTACAACGTAACTGTTTAAAAGCTTTAAAGCAAGCAGGGAAAAAGGTGATTTTCGTTAACTGCTCGGGCTCGGCAATTGCTTTGGTTCCTGAAACTGAAAGCTGTGATGCCATTCTTCAGGCTTGGTACGGTGGTGAGTCGGGAGGTCAGGCTGTAGCAGATGTGCTTTTTGGCGATTATAATCCATCGGGAAAACTACCAATCACTTTCTACAAAAGCGTGAAGCAATTATCCGATTTTGAAGATTATTCAATGAAAGGTAGAACTTATCGTTATATGTCCGATCCGTTATTTCCATTTGGTTTTGGGTTGAGTTACACTAATTTCAAAATAGGGAAAGCCACTGTAGATAAAGTAGAAATTAAATCTAACGAAACCGTAAAACTAACAGTTCCGGTAACCAATACAGGAAAAAGATCTGGAACGGAAATCGTTCAGGTATACATTCATAAAATAAATGATATTGAAGGACCGATTAAAACTTTGCGTGGATTCCAACGTGTAGATTTAGCAGCAGGCAAATCCGGACAGGCAACTATTGATTTAACGCCTTCGGCATTCGAATTCTTTGACTGGGCTCAAAGAAAAATGATGGTTACTCCTGGTGATTACGAGGTTTTATACGGAAATAGTTCAGATGCAAAAGCTCTAAAATCATTAAAAATAACGATCAAATAAATTAATTAAGAAGAATGATGATTCACAACCAAAATTAAAGGAGTGTGGATTTATCAGCTAAGACCTTTATCGCTCAAAGATATAAGGCTTTTGCAGAATCTAATAAGAATAATAATATCCAAATAAAACGGCATTAATGAAAATAGCAAATAACATTAAATTGGCAGTCACTGCAGGGCTTTTTATTTTATTCAGTATGATAGGGACCGAAAATTTATCTGCTCAAACGGTATGGCTTGATCAATTAGATCTCAGTGCTGCTACCCAAGGTTTCGGTACACCGAATAAGAATAAATCTGTTGATGGTAAAGCAATTACAATTGGAGGAAAAACTTTCGAACGCGGTTTTGGTACTCATGCTGAAAGTTCGCTTTTGGTTCTACTTGATGGGAAAGCGAGTGAGTTTACAGCTCAGGTTGGTATTGATGATGAGGTAGAAGGTCGCCAACCAGCCGTCGAGTTTATTATTATTGGCGATGGGAAAAAACTTTGGTCGAGTGGTGTGGTACACTTAGGTGATCCAGCAAGACCTTGTTCTGTTCAATTAGCAGGAGTACAAAAGCTAGAATTGGTAGTGACTGATGGAGGCAACGGTAATTATTATGACCATGCCGACTGGGCTGATGCAAAATTTGAGACGAAGGGTGTAATATCCTTCAATACATACAATCCGATATCAAGCGACCCATATATCCTTACTCCTCAGTCCTCTGCTAAGCCAAGAATCAACAGCTCAAAAGTTTTTGGAGTGCGCCCGGGTTCGCCTTTTCAATATCTTGTGGCATCAACAGGTGACCGTCCGATGACTTTTTCGGCTTTGGGTTTACCTAAGGGATTGAAGATAAACCCACAAACAGGTCTTATTAAGGGAGTATTTTCCAAGGCTGGAACATTCGAGGTAACTTTGATCGCTAAAAACGCTAAAGGAAAGGCCGAAAAAAAACTGCGTATTGTTTGTGGCGACCGTATTGCACTCACTCCATCAATGGGCTGGAACAGTTGGAACTGTTTTGCCAACGAGGTCTCGGCAGATAAGGTGAAACGTGCTGCTAATGCAATGGTAAAAAGTGGGCTTATCAACCATGGATGGACATATATAAATATTGATGACTTTTGGGAAAACAATCGTGATTCAAAAGACCAGACATTACGTGGCAAGCTACGCGATGATGCTGGTAATATTGTCCCAAACTCTCGGTTCGGTGATATGAAAATTCTTTCCGATTATGTGCATGGATTAGGATTAAAAATTGGACTTTATTCAAGCCCTGGGCCATGGACATGTGGTGGTTGTGTGGGTAGTTATGGCTATGAAAAGCAAGATGCAGAAAGTTATGCTAAATGGGGCTTCGACTATCTTAAGTACGATTGGTGCAGTTATGGAAATGTAATTGATGGTTTACCTGACAACGATCCATACAAGGTGTCGTCTTTATCATATAATGGTGGTGGCGAATTGAATACCGCCATGAAACCATATAAGGCTATGGGTGAATTTCTTCGTAAGCAACGCCGTGATATAGTTTTTAGCGTATGCCAGTACGGAATGTCGGATGTGTGGAAATGGGGTGATTCAGTTAGTGGCAATTGCTGGCGAACAACCAATGATATTACTGATACTTGGACTAGTGTGAAAAATATAGCCCTTGATCAGGATAAATCTGCTCCTTATGCTAAACCTGGAAACTGGAATGACCCAGATATGCTTGTAATTGGTACAGTCGGTTGGGGTAATCCACACTTAAGCAAGCTTAAACCTGATGAGCAATATCTTCATGTTAGTCTCTGGAGCCTTTTCTCGGCACCGCTTCTTATTGGTTGTGATATGGAAAAATTAGATGATTTTTCATTAAATTTATTAACCAACGATGAAGTGATTGAAGTTAATCAAGATCCCCTTGGTAAGCAGGCAACTTGTATTCAGGTAATTGGTGATTTACGTATTTATGTAAAGCAACTTGAGGATGGTAGTTCTGCAGTTGGTTTTTGCAACTTTGGCCTTGATTTAGTAGATCTTTCTTATAAGGATTTTGAAAAACTTGGTCTTAACGGACGATATAAAGTGCGTGACCTTTGGCGACAGAAGGATGTCAGCAACATCGAAACTGAAACAAGTCATTTAGCTCTAAAAGTGCCTGCTCATGGTGTGTTACTCTATAAATTCACTTCTGAGAAATAAATTCGAATTTGAATAATAAATTAGATGAATCATGAAGTTTAAATCACTAATAAGAGTATCTACAATTGCAATACTTCTCTTGATCGAAGTTTCAATGTCTGGGTTAAAAGCCCAAAATCCTATTGTACAGACCAATTATACTGCTGATCCAGCGCCGATGGTACACAATGATACTGTATATCTTTATACTACACACGACGAAGATACTACTATTCGAAACTTTTTTACAATGAATGACTGGCGGTGTTATTCGTCAATCGACATGGTAAACTGGACTGACCATGGGGCAATATTCAATTATGCCGGTTTTAGTTGGTCAAGGGGAGATGCATGGGCCGGACAATGTATTTTTCGTAATGGGAAATACTACTTTTATGTTCCAGTTAATCAGAAAAACGGCGGGAATGCTATAGGTGTTGCTGTTTCCGATAGTCCGACAGGTCCTTTTAAAGATGCTATTGGAAAACCGCTGCTTATAGGTTATGGTTATATAGATCCGACTGTATTTATTGATGATGATGGTCAGGCTTACTTATACTGGGGAAATCCGCATCTTTGGTATGTAAAGCTTAATCAAGATATGATTTCATATGACCAGAAAGTTGGTGTAGTACAAATTCCAATGACCGAAGAAAGCTTTAAACTTCGTACTATTGATGCCCATAAAACGTTTGTTTGGGCAAAGTCCATTGATGGTTCAGCTTCACACTGCGTTAGAGGTAATGGAAACAAATACTATTGGTATGTTAGCGCAATTGATAAAAGTTCTAATAAAAAAGTGATCGGAGTGGCAGTAGGCGATAAAGCTATCGGACCTTTTACGGATTTGTTAGGAAAACCCCTTATTACAGATCATTGCGGTGAGGGAAATATAAACCCTACTGTTATTATTGATGACAATAAATTAGCCTATCTTACTTGGGGTAATTCAGAACTATGGTATGCAAAACTTAATAATGACATGGTTTCATACAACCAAGCCGATGGTATTCAGCAAATTCCTGTAGATAAAAAAGATTGGTTTGTTTCAAAAATAAAAGGCACTGTTTATTCAACAGAAAAAAGAACAACGACTTACGAGGAAGGCCCTTGTTTTTTTAAACGTAATGGTAAATATTATATGCTTTACCCTGCAGGTGGTGTTCCTGAACATTTTGCTTATTCTATCAGTACAGACCCTACAGGTCCGTGGGTCTATGGCGATACTATAATGCACGTAATTAAAGAAGGCGGGGCATTTACCAATCATCCCGGATATATAGACTATAAGGGGAAATCTTATCTTTTCTATCACAATGGAGCACTACCAGGAGGAGGTGGTTTTAAACGCTCTGTTTGTATCCAACCGTTCGAATTCAATGTTGATGGCACAATTCCGTTAATTAAACCAACTAGAGAAGGTGTTACTGAAAGTGCATCAAACTTGAATCCATTTAAAAGAGTGGAAGCTGAAACTATCGGTTGGGAAGAAGGTATTGAAACTGCAAAGGATTCTAAAATGGGGATATATGTTACCGACATAAACAATGGCGATTACATTAAAGTGCGTAGCGTTGATTTTGAGAATGGAGTTAAACGTTTCTTGGCAAGCGTAGCTGCTACTTTGTCAAAAGGAAAAATTGAAGTACGTGTTGATAGTAAAGAAGGAAGTTTGTTAGGAACCTTGGATGTAAAAGAAACAGGTGGAGACAATAATTGGAAAACTCAGTCGTGCAAACTTAATAACCTAAAAGGAGTTCACGACGTGTATTTTGTATTCAAAGGTGGAGATGGAAACTTGTTCAATTTCGACTGGTGGAAATTGAAAGCCAAATGATATTTTACATTATGCATTAATGGATTATCATCTATATATTGATTAATAATAACTTATATGGCTAATAATGAAACTAAAATTATTTTTGATAATTAGTATATTTCCACTTTTTTGCCAGGGGCAAGCTGTGAAAGACTTTAAACAACTATCTGATAGGGTAAACATTACTTTGTCGAATGGAACTCTTAGTATTTCTCCCTTGACTGACAATGCTGTTAGGGTTAAGTTCTACAAAGCAACAGACGGAAATCTTCCGGAGCTTGTTTTTACTTCGGGGACTGTAACTCCCGAATTTCAAGTTTTTGATTCGTCTTTCAAACTTGAAATTAAAGCAAAGAGAATCACTGTGTTGTTGGATAAACAAACAGGAAAATTATCGTATGCCGATAATGCTGGTAAGGTATTCTTGAGTGAAATAGCAGGTGCCCGAAAACTAACTCCCGATTCCATTCAAGGCGAACTTTGTTTTGCGGTTGAGCAAAGTTTTGAATCGCCCTCTGATGAATATATTTTCGGTCTGGGACAATTTCAGGATGGGCAATATAATCTGAAAAATGTAGCCCGCCGTTTGACGCAGGTTAATACGCAAATTTCTATTCCTTTTATCTATTCAAGCAAAGGATATGGTTTGCTGTGGCATCAGTATGGCCTTACCGATTTTAATCCGACGGATAACTTTATTGCGCTCGAGAAGCAGGAAAAATCAACCACAGGAAACAACCAAATGGCTGAAGTAACTACCACTTCGGGCACTCAGAAAATATCTCAGAACCAGTCGTTATACCAAGGTCATTTTAATGTCCCGAAAGATGGCGAATATTCATTATTTCTGGATTTAGGCGATATGGGCAACCGACATTTTGTGATAATTGATGGAAAACCTTGCATGGATCAAAGTAACATGTGGCTTCCACCTACTGCTGGAACATTGGTAAATCTAGAATCCGGAGAGCATCAGGTACAGGTGCTTTGTAAATCAGATAATACGCCTAAATTGTCGTGGAGACAGAGTGATAACTTTACCACATTCCGTTCACCCGCTGCCAAAGCGCTTGATTATGTAGTGTTCTACGGTCCATCTGCCGACAATGTGATTGCATCTTACCGAATTTTATCGGGCAATGCACCCATGTTCCCCAAATGGGCTTATGGCTTTTGGCAATGCCGTGAGCGTTACACTTCGGGGGAAAATTTGGTAGAGACAATAAAGGAGTTCCGCAAAAGAAACCTTCCAGTAGATGTAATTGTACAGGATTGGCAATATTGGGGTAACAACGGGTGGGGTGTTCCTAAATTTGACGAAAAGAATTATCCTGATCCGAAAGAATTTATTGGGAAACTACATAACTTAAATACCCATTTCAATATCTCGATCTGGTCAAATCCAGACAGAAACTCAGATATAGGAAAAGAATTTGTTGCTAAAAACCAGTTTATCTCAAATACCAAATGGCTTGATTATTTCAATCCCGAAACCAGAAAAGATTATTGGAATACATTAAAAACCAATATGTTTGATAATGGGGTCGATTCGTGGTGGATGGATGCTGTGGAACCAGAAAACGATGCACTGAAGGGTGAAAAAACTTTTTGGGGAGCAGGAGATTTCTACCGGCTGACTTATCCCTATTTTGTGAGCAAGGCTGTATATGAAGGCCAACGGGCAACATCTGACAATAAGCGTGTATGTATCCTGACCCGTTCGGCTTTTTTAGGCCAGCAACGCTACGGAATCATCAATTGGTCGGGTGATATTGCTGGAACATGGGATTCTTTCAAACGACAAATTGTAGCCGGCTTAAATTATTCTATTACGGGATTTCCCTACTGGACAACCGATATAGGAGGTTTTTTCCGTCCTGGAATATCGCAATATACGGATGAAAAATATCAAGAACTGTTGACCCGTTGGTTTCAATGGGGAACATTTAATCCTATTTTTCGTATTCATGGATACATGACTGAAACTGAACCTTGGAAATACGGGAAGACAGTTGAGGATAATATGAGAATAATGCTTAATTTACGCTATAAGCTTATGCCATATATTTATTCCGAGGCGTGGCAGGTTACAAAAAAAAGTTCTACCATTATGCGCCCGATGGTGATGGATTTTAGTAGCGATACGGCAGCAATAAATCGTAAATTTGAGTACATGTTTGGAAAAGCCTTGCTGATTGCGCCAATTACTGAACCGGGAAGATCTAGATGGAAAGTATATTTGCCAAAATCAGCTTCATGGTATGATTTTTGGACGGACAAACATTTTAATGGAGGCCAAACAATAAATACGGATTCTCCGATTGATAAGATTCCAATATTTGTTAAGGCTGGTTCTATTATTCCAATAGGGAAAATTGTGCAATATGTAGATGAAAAATCTGCTGACATACTCGAAATTCGCATATATAAAGGAGCGGATGGCAAATTTGATTTATACGAAGATGAAGGAGATAATTATAATTATGAGAAAGGCAAATATACAATTATTCCTTTTGAGTGGAACGAAAAAGGACAGACATTAATAATAAAAAATAGATATGGGAGTTTTACTGGAAACTTATTAAAGCGTATTTTTAATATTATCTTGATAAGTGAAAATAAAGGTATTGCTAATCATGTTAGTTCTGTAGAAAAAAAAGTCTTTTATGATGGTGTTAAGATAGAAATGAAATTATAAAATAACATTATAGCGAGTAAAATTACTTAATCATGGGAATTAAAGCATACTAATTTTTTAGCAATAAAAAACTAAATTGGTAAAATTTAAGTGATTTTGATAAAAAAATTACAATAAACAAAGAACAGACTGTATACCTGAAATTGAAAACTAAATATCTTAATTCTAAAGTGCAAAAGTATATCTAGATATACTTTTGCGTTGAAGAAATTTTCACTTACAGAAGTAGGAGATTTGTATAAAGTTAACTTTATCTATTATAAGGTAGATTTAGAAAAGAGGCGTATTCTACCATTGCATTTAACTTGGATAATTTAAGTTATATTCGATTACTGGTTCAAGACAATTTTAGAAAATTACCTTTAAAGGTGTCTTGAACATTCATTAAAAAATAATTGTATGAAAAAAAAAGTTTTAATCGTTTCGGTATTAGTCTTTTTTTGCGCTGGAGTTATCGTTGCTCAACAACCAACACCGATAAAAGTAAAAGAAGGACTGCTTCAAGGGACATATGAAGATGAGTTGACGGTTTACAAAGGCGTTCCGTTTGCAGCTCCGCCTGTAGGAGAGCTACGTTGGCGAGCTCCAGAACCTGCTGCAAAGTGGGAGGGAGTGAAACAAACTTTACAGTTTGCAGCATCTCCCATGCAGGGTGGTAATCCTTCTTCTGGGAAGAGTGAAGATTGTTTGTATCTGAATGTGTGGACTCCGGCAAAGTCGGCTAAAGATCGTATCCCTGTTCTGGTATGGATCTATGGCGGAGGTTTTAGTTTTGGTTCAACTTCAGAACCTGTTTACGATGGCAAAAAATTAGCTCATAAGGGCGTGGTTTTGGTCAGTATTGCTTATCGTGTTGGTCAACTCGGATTTCTGTCTCATCCGGGGTTAAGTGCAGAAAGTCCAACGCATACTTCGGGAAACTATGGATTACTCGATCAGATTGCTGCTCTCAAATGGATAAAAGAAAATATAGCTTCATTTGGAGGCGATCCCAATAAAGTAACCATATTTGGAGAATCGGCAGGAGCTATATCTGTAAGTATGTTATGCGCTTCTCCATTAGCAAAAGGATTGTTTCAGGGAGCTATTTCGGAAAGTGGTGGTTCGTTTGGCCCAACACGTCCGACAACATTTCCCGGCGAAAACATGAAAACCCTTCAGCAAGCAGAAGTCGACGGACTTACTTTCGCTCAAAAAGCAGGGGCTTCATCTATTGCCGATCTTCGTAAAATCCCGGCAGACCAACTTCCTTCCGGTTTTGGGTTACCTGGTGGATGGCCTATTGTTGATGGTAATGTAATTCCCGATGATCAGTATAAGTTATATGAAAAAGGAAAATTCAATGATGTACCTGTACTCATTGGTTATAATTCTGATGAAGGTGCAAGCTTCTCACCCGGAAGAACCCCGGATGAATGTATTGCAGGAGTAAAAAAACGCTATGGAAAGTTTGCCGATGAACTAATAAAAGCCTATCCTGTCGGAGAAACTTCTGTTCAGAAAACAGCACGTGATTTAGCACGAGATGCTGCATTTGGCTGGCAGACATGGAGTTGGGCTAGACTGCAAAGTAAAACCGGAAAATCAAAGGTTTACTATTACTATTTTGATCAGCACCCCGATTATCCTAAAAATTCACCATTTTACGGTTATGGTTCGCCACACGGTCAGGATGTTGCCTACGTTTTTTTAAATCTAAATTCTTCCAATCCGCAAATCACAAAATCGGATCAGGAAATATCAGAAGCAATGGGAACTTACTGGACAAACTTTGCAAAATATGGCAATCCAAATTCAACTGGAAGTCTTGAATGGCCTGCATTTAATCAATATAAACCTTCGGTAATGTATTTTAGCCAGAAAACACATGTTGGAGAAGTTCCAAGTCTGGAATCTCTCAAGGTTTTAGATGCTTACTTTAATTGGAGAAGAACTTCTGAGGGTAGTACTTGGGCAAAATAGGAAGAAATATGAAACGAATTTTAATTTATTTGCTGCTCTTAATTCCTTTTGCTTCTGAAAACCTAAAATCCCAAAATATAAATTCAGAAAAGAATGATTCATTATACAAAGACTTCAAAACTGAATTTATTTGGAAAGTAAAAGTAAAGGTTGGCAACATGATTAATGTTGGCGAAAGCAAGCGTGGTATAAGAAGAATTATTCCAATTATTGGTGGCTCTTTTTGCGGACCTAAAATTGAGGGTGAAGTTTTGCCTGGTGGTGAAGACTGGCAACTAGTACGTCCCGATGGTGATACAGAATTACATGCACGTTATCTTCTGAAAACCAATGACGGCTATATATTCCAGGTTATTAATCAAGCACTGATTCATATAGATAATACAGTAAAATCATTTTATTGTAAATCAGTTTTGGATATTGAAGCGCCAAGTAATAGTCCTTACAATTACCTTAACCATGCTATTTTTCTGGGAACTTTAACCATGCCAGATATAAAACAAGGAGATGAACCGTATGTGATAATTAATATGTATAAAGTGTTGTAGGTAACTATAAAGTTATGTAAGTATAACAAGGTTCATCCGAGGAATGTATAGTTGACTAATAAAAAGAACTTTCTTTATCTTAGTTTTGTAAGTTCAGACTATAATGAAAGAACCCATTATCGCATAATCTTAGATGTAGTTGTGGACCTGATGAAAGATGAATTTTCCATAATATTCCGACAATATCACAGTAGGAAGAGTGCATCTGCAAGTTGATAAAGTTTGCAGAAAGTGTTGATGCCACTATTTCTAACCAATAAATAAAGACTAGCATATCTCTCAAGATCAGACCTCTTATAACTGTAGTACAGACTTCAGATTCTTGTATCCATTTACGCTGGTCTTTATTTGATGCCCATTTTTCAGGGTGAGCATTTGTTGTTGTTTCTTATATAATTCTATTCGTGATATCATTTCTACGTTTACTATACATGAACGATGAATACGTACGAACTTTGCTGTGGGTAAATGTTCTTCAAAGAATTTCATTGTTTGTTCTTTTATATATTTCCCTTTTTCAGTAAAGATAAAAACATAATCTCCATCGGATTGAAAATAATATATATCAGGCACTAATATAACCTGAATCTTTTGGCCTGATTTTACTGCTATGCGTTCTAGCATTTCATCATCAGCTAATGGCTTCTTTTCCGGAGAAATAATGGCTCTGGACATTTCTTTATTTTCATTGGCTGTTTCTATTTCCTCTTCTTCTGTTTCTTTGTGTGATATATAGTAATCGTATATAGCTGCACTAGTGTATAGCAATAGTCCAATCAGAGCCCTTACTGGTATAGTGGGAATTAATAAACTAAAATTATTATGGGTAAAAATAATATAAAAAAAAGACAACCCGCTTCCTAGCCATAAGATGATAATAAATACTCCTAAGCTGATATAATTAAATATTGTTTGTGGAGAAATGATTAGAGAGGGGCTTTTGCTCTTTATTAGTATTTCATATGTTAGTTTAATAAAGAATAGTAAAAATGAGAAGACAAATCCATCAACAACTAACAATCCAAAAGTAATTGGAATAAGCGGCATCATAACTAAAATATGGATAATAGCAAAGCCTCCCCATAGGGAAGCATTTGCAACCGTTTTTTTAATTGTTTGGAAAGAATACGTTGCATTCATTTTTTAGTTTCTTAGTTCTCCGCTTCCTAAAACTCCATTTCCAATAATAACCAATCGTCTTGTTTTGTCTGTTTCTCCTGAATTGAAACGTTTATCTTCGAAATTGTATAAAACAGCTTCCATGCTGATTTTAACTTCCCAGTCTGTAGGTACAAATATAGTAATGCTTCCCAATACAGTGTTTATTTCCAAAAATGTATCTCCTTCCGGAAGATTGGTTTTTCGTAAATCTAAGGTTGTGTCGCCCAATACAGTATTTATTTCTCCGCCTTTAAATTCCGGATCAAGTACAATGTGTTTCCCACTTGAAAAAACACTTTGTTTATTGAAGTATCCTTTTTCCTCTTTCCATTGTTTTCTGTTCATCTTAGCTTCTTCAGTATCTTTGTATTTAGTATATTCAAAGTACTTTTCATAATGATGTTTATGAGAACCTGGGATTAATCGATGAATAAGAAAAAGCAAACCTGCTGCAATGAGTAGCAAAGGCCAGTATAGATGAGTAAAGTTGGCGCTGTCTATATTTAAAAGTCCTGGACAGGCATTTGCAATATTAGGAATAATAAAGAATGCGCCGGAAATAAGTAAAATACTTCCATTCCAAAAATGACTTTTGCTGAAGGAAAGAACGCCCCATGCAATAATTAGCATTGGCCACGAAAAGATAACATTTTTATAGGGCATAGGAATGTATCCGAGATTAAATCCCAGGAAAGCTGTTCCAGCAATAATTAACAGAAATGCAAACACAATTGTATTAATGATGTGTCCGCTGTGATAATTTTTTCTTTGAACTCTCATAATCATTTCTTTTAAGTTTGTGACAAAGATAAGCGTGATTGCATTCTATTTGCAAGAATAAATCGACAAAAGTATGATTAAACCCGACGAATGAAGCATGTTGATTGTTTAATAAAGTTTTTCCCACGGCTCTTTAATAATTATTTTATTCGTTGTAACTAATGATACAATTTATTATCCATCTATCTTTTATCTTTGTTGTATATAAATATAATATGATATGGAAGAATTATTTAAGAAAGGAACAATCCTTGATTTCGAAAAATTAATTGACTATTCTGCTGGTGGAGTAATCAGTAAACAAGTATTGAAGAATGAAGCGGGAAATGTAACCTTATTCTCTTTTGATAAAGGACAAGGCTTGAGTGAACACACTGCACCTTTCGATGCAATGGTACAAGTTCTTGATGGAGAAGTAATTATTACGATTGGAGGTAATCCTTTACATCTGAAGCAAGGTGAAACTGTTATTATGCCGGCCAATGTAACTCATGCTTTATTTGCAACCGAACAATTCAAAATGTTGCTGACAATGATAAAGGGTGTTTAGTCCATCAATTTATTTATATAAAACAGCATCTTAAACCTTATTGATAAAAGATTCTTTTAAGAGTTAAGATTGTGCCCATTTTTCTCAAAAATATATTTATATTTGCCGGGATATTAAATAATATGCAAAAAATATAAATATAATAAGAGTTTTAAAATGAGCGTTAAACATCGTTTGATTATTATGAACTTCCTGCAATTCTTTGTGTGGGGAGCCTGGCTGATTTCTTTGGGAGGATACATGGGTGGAAGTCTGCACTTTGAAGGTGGACAAATTGGAGCAATCTTTGCTACTATGGGGATTGCTTCTTTAATAATGCCCGGATTAGTAGGTATACTTGCCGATAAGTGGGTTAACGCAGAACGTTTATTAGGTATTTGTCATTTATTGGGAGCTATTTGCTTGTTCTATGCATCTACGGTAACAAGTTATGACCAGATGTATTGGGCAATGCTTCTTAATTTATTAGTGTATATGCCTACGCTTTCACTCACCAATACGGTATCTTATAATGCATTGGAGAATAATAAGTTTGATATAGTAAAAGACTTTCCGCCTATCAGAGTGTGGGGAACTGTTGGCTTTATTTGTGCTATGTGGGCGGTTGATCTTACCGGATTTAAACATTCATACGCACAACTTTGTGTTAGCTCCGCAGCTGCATTCATTTTAGGACTTTATTCTTTCAGTTTACCTAAATGCCCGCCAACAAAAAGTGAAAGCAAAACATTACTTTCTTCATTTGGGCTTGATGCATTGGTACTTTTTAAGAAAAAGACGATGGCTGTTTTCTTTTTATTCTCTATGCTATTGGGAGCCGCTCTTCAAATAACAAATTCTTATGGAGACCTTTTTCTGAGTAGTTTTAAAAGCATTCCCGAATATGCAAATTCTTTTGGAGTAACACACTCGGTGATTCTACTCTCAATTTCACAAATGTCTGAAACTCTTTTCATCCTTGCTATTCCTTTTTTCTTGCGTCGTTTTGGTATAAAGCAAGTTATGCTGATTAGTATGACTGCTTGGGTGCTTCGTTTCGGCCTTTTTGGAATTGGAAACCCGGGAAGTGGTCTGCCATTACTTATCCTTTCTATGATTGTATATGGTATGGCTTTTGATTTCTTCAATATATCAGGTTCTCTTTTTGTGGAGATGGAAACTACTCCGCAGATCAGAGCCAGCGCACAGGGATTATTCTTTATGATGACCAATGGCCTTGGTGCTATTATGGGAGGTTATGCAAGTGGAGCTGTTGTCGACAGATTTACTCAACATGCAATAGTTAATGGTCAATCACAGATTATTGGTCGTGAATGGTCTTCTATCTGGTTTATTTTCTCAGCTTATGCATTAATTATCGGCGTTCTCTTTTCTGTTGTTTTTAAATATAAGAATGGCCATAAAATGGTTAAGCACTAAATAGGTAATGAAAAAACCGCTATTATTAATATCTGGAGTTACAATAATATTATTGTTTCTTAGTTCATGCAATAGCAGTAAAGTTCTTCAGAAAGAGATCCGGACAATGCGTACGGATCTTTTTTATGAACTGACAACTCCCGTTTATCAGGAGAGTATAAAGCATAATATTTATCTTAATTTTTACAAGAAGAACATCAGAATAATCTGAGCAATAATTACTCTTAAAAACATGCTAAGCGGATAGACTGTTGCGTAAGACACGGAAGGGTTATCACCATGAATGGTATCATTCACATAATTCAGTGCCATGGGGTTTGCCATACTTCCGCATAGCATTCCAGATACAGAACCGAAATCCACCTTCATTACTTTTAATGCTATTAGTCCGGTGACTACTACCGGGATAAAGGTAATGGCAAAACCTAAACCTATCCAAAGAACTCCCTCCGGGCGAACTACTGTTTCAAAGAAATGAGCACCGGCATCCAGACCCAGACAAGCCAGATACATGGAAAGACCTAGCCCGCGGAGCATCAGGTTTGCACTGAGGGTAGTGTATGTAACCATGTGAAGACGTGGGCCAAAGGTTCCAATCAGGATACCTACAATAATTGGTCCGCCTGCTAATCCTAATTTAACCGGAGCACTAATTCCAGGAATAGTGAAAGGAATAGCTCCCAATGCCAATCCAAGGATGATGCCAATGAAAACAGCTACAAGGTTTGGCTCTTTCAGACTTTTAACCGCATTACCTAATACTTTTTCTACATTCTGTATTGCGGCAGCTTCTCCAACTACAGTTAGTCTGTCTCCCATTTGCAATACCAGTTCCGAAGTGGCAAGTAGCTGTACTCCAGCTCTGTAAACGCGACTGATGTTTATTCCGTAATGATTTCTCAGACGAAGTGAACCAAGCTTTTTACCATTTATCTCCGGGCGAGTCACAATTATGCGCTGAGAAATGAGCTGGCTATCAATTGCATTCCAGTCTATATCGTCTTTGTTCCAGTCAGTATGTTCTTGTTCTCCAAATAGAACGGTCATTGCCTCCACATCTTTTTCAGAAGTGATAACAAGCAGTCGGTCTCCTTTTTGCAAAATCTTTTCAGAGGTTGGAATAGTCACCTTATTGTCTCTCCAAAGACGGGAAATAACAAACTTAACACTACTTAAATGAGCAATGTCTTTAATGCTTTTGCCGTATATTCCCGGGTTGAAAACCTGAAATTCGGCAATGTATGTTTTATTGGCATTATCTTTATCCTTTTCAGTTATATCTTCCTTTCGAACAAATAACTTCCGTATCAGTAAGACAGCTATAATTACTCCTAAAACTCCCAAAGGATAAGTCACCGCGCAACTAAGTGCGGGAGTGCTTGATGGAAGCCCCATTTGTTGTAACGTTTGCTGGGCAGCGCCAAGGGCAGGGGTGTTCGTTGTTGCTCCGCAAAGGATTCCTACCATATCGGGCAATGAAACCCCTGTGGTGAGATGGCATACAATGGCCAATATAGTGCCAAGTGCTATTAAAAGAAGAGATAACATGTTGAGTTGCATGCCGCCTTTTCGAAACGAACTGAAGAAACCGGGGCCAACTTGAAGTCCTAAAGAATAGACAAATATTACAAGTCCGAAGCTTTCTGCATAATTAAGCATTTGAGGATCAATGGAAAGCCCCATATGTCCGGCCAGGATTCCTGCGAAGAAAACGAATGTTACTCCTAAGGATATTCCCATAATATGAATTTTTCCCAGAGCAAGTCCGAGGGCAGAGATAAGTGATACAACAACTACAGCTTGTAGTGCAGAGTGATTAATAAATAATGTGTCAAGCCATTCCATGCTTATCTATTCTTTTTTGTGGTTTTATCGGGCCGCAAAGATAGGAACTATTTTATGAATAGGTCATTTTTATAGATAAAATATACTATATTTTTTTTCTCTCTATGTATCTTTTTGTCATTTAGAAGAGTATAATACCTGCTTCTACTATTGGTTTCTTACTAAAAGTTCGGCTCTGAGTATAATAATTGGTTACACTATATCCGCCAGACGTGAATATTCCAAATTTTTTTGTAAAGTGATATTCAACATTGGCACGTGCCTGTAGAGCATACATTCTTGCAGGAATGTTATTCTCATTCTTATTACTGAAAGTCTCGATATGTTGATAACCAATATCGCCGCTTAAAAAAAGATTCCTGCATACTTCAAATCCCAATCCGGTGCGATAGAATATTGACCCCGAAATCTTTTTGTTCAGTCCCAGATAATGATCTCCGATGCCTAAAATAGTGTAGAATAAATCATTCTTAAAACGTACGGCAACATTGCCTTTGCTTGTGTTTCCACCAAATATCATCAACTGATAATGAGTATTTGGGTTAACATTTACTAATCCCAATTTAGCCATGGCTGAACTTTTACTATAGTTTACCAGGCCCACCTGTATACCATCCGTTACGTCTTCGGCAATATTTAACAGTCCTACCTGACCTCCGCACAGGCTTCTTGCAATATTACTTAACCCTGCAACCTGTACACCTCTGATATGAACCCCAACATTGCCAAGCCCCGAAAACTGCAATCCATCAGCCTGTCCTCCAACAATGTTTATCAAAGAGGCCATTTGAATTCCTTTCATATTATTTCCTGTAATATTCATTAGTCCGCCTAAGGCAATTCCCGTTTGATCATTCCCTATGATATTTGATAGTCCGGCAATCTTAATTCCTTTGGCTGTAGAATTCCCTTCAAGGTTCATCACCCCGGCTATAGCCACACCCGAAGAACCGCTTCCTGTAATGTTCATAAGTCCAGATAGGAGTAAGCCCTTTGAGCTATTTCCAATAATATTCATTAATCCGGCCATTTCAATTCCCTTCTGACTGTTTCCTGTAATATTGACAATTCCCGATCCGATGATTCCTGAAGAGTTTTCTCCGGTTATATTAGTTAGTCCACCCAGTTGAATGCCTTTCGTAGAGCCTTTCACTATGTTCGACAATCCCGATACCTGAATTCCGTAAGCACTATTTGCTGTAAAACAATTAAATCCATTCAAACCAATGCCTTTAAGCTGATTCATTTTAGAAACAATTCCCAGATTGAAGTAGGTAGTTTGAGATGAGTCGCATGGTTGGGTAGATATTCCTTTCCATAAAGAAAGATTGACTCCTCCAAATTTGTTCTGTGCGTTACAATGTAAACTGCATAAAACCAGCAATAAAGTAAAAAAAGTAATGCAACGTTTGATTAATATCATCTTTATATCGATTTATTTATAAATGTTTTAACCAGTAACATAGTTGCAATATTACATAATTAATTCGATACAACCTTAAGTCTAACTCATTTTGTAACCAAACCTTTTTTAACACCCTTACAGGCAATATTGAAAGGCTCTAGATTAAAAAATAAAAAGGTGTACACTTTGTATATTTTAAGTGTACACCTTTTTATAAATTATTCCTTTAGTTTTACTCTATACTTCCTTATCCTTTAGCTTCCTGATATAGGAATCTCTTAATACTTTTCTTTGGAGTTTTTTCAAATTCTTCCGGATAGATCTTAATTTTTGCAATCTGGCTGTATGCCGGAAGCATAGAGTTTAGTTCCACTCGGTTTTCTTCCATTACTCTTTCTATATCTTTATTTGTAAGACCGTGAGCAAATGCGTCATCAAAATCAGGATAAACCAGTCCCACCAGCTTTTCGCCTTGTTGAACAATAATAGATTCGGATACATAAGGAAGATTATTCAACATGTCTTCTATTTCTTCCGGATAAATATTTTGTCCGGATGGGCCAAGAAGCATATTCTTACTACGTCCTTTGATGATTACATTTCCATCTGCGTCGATAATTCCTAAGTCGCCGGTATGAAGCCATCCGTCTTTATCGATAACCTGCGCGGTTGCCTCTTCATTTTTGTAATATCCCAGCATTACATTGGCTCCGCGACACACAATTTCTCCCACTATATTTTGAGGATCGGTAGAAAGAACCTTTACTTCCATTCGAGGGGTGGCCTTGCCACACGATCCCATTTTGAAGCGACTCCAGTCTTCGTAACAGATAATCGGGCCACATTCCGTCATTCCGTAACCTACGGTGTAGGGGAATTCTATCATCTTTAGGAACTGTTCTATCTCTTTATTAAAAGCAGCGCCACCTACAACTATTTCTGCAAAATTACCGCCAAAGGCTTTAATCATCTGCTCGCGAACAGAAGCTTTTATCTTATCATTAATGATAGGAACCTTCATCAGAATCTTCATAGCCGGAGTTTCCAGCTTGGGCAGAATGCTCTTTTTAATAATCTTCTCAATGATAAGAGGAACGGCTACCACAAGATTTGGTTTTACATCGGCAAATGCCTGGAATATAACCTTTGGACTTGGCATCCGGGTTAAGAAGTAAATTTGACAGCCTACGGAGAACTCGTAAAGAAATTCAAATGCCAACCCGTACATGTGAGCCATAGGAAGCATGGAAACAACTTTGTCTCCAGGTTTCAGTGGCAATACTTCGTGAGCAAAGCAAGTATTTGACCATAAGCTACGGTAGGGTAGCATTACTCCCTTTGAATAGCTGGTGGTTCCCGATGTGTAATTGATAATGGCCAGCTCTTCCGGCTTGTCTTTATAATAAGAAACGTGTTCCTGACGGAAATTCTTTGGATATTTTTGTCCGAACATCTCATTTAAATGCTCGCGGGCATGGGTTAGTCTTTCAGAACGAGATACAGGAACTGAGAAATCTGTCATCAGCACAATACCTTCAAGTAATGGCATTGCCGATTCATTCAAATTTTCCCAAACCACATCTCCTACAAAAAGAAGTTTGGCTTCAGAATGGTTCACAATGCTGTGTACATTGTCTGCCTTAAACTCGTGAAGAATAGGAACTGCTATTGCTCCGTAAGTTAATACGGAAAGAAAAGTAACGCCCCAGAATGAGCTGTTTCTTCCGCAAATTGCAATCTTATCACCCTTTTTTATTCCACTTTCTTGTAAGATGATATGTAATTTTTCAATTTTTCTGGCTACATCTTTATATTGAAGTGTGGCTCCATTGTAGTCAGTAAGGGCGTCTAAGTCCCAATTTTTTTTAATGCTATTTTCAATGTACGCTATAAAACTTTGTTCCATTTTAATTGCACAGTTTTTTTAAGTTTGTGCAAAGATATAGGTTTCTATTCGTATTGCAAATTAAAACTCTAAAAAAGTGGAATCCTGACCAATATAGGATACTTATAAACCAGCTATAAATAAATGTTATAAAAGCAGTTAGGCTCCGTGATGATAATTTATCATCACGGAGCCTAACTACTTTTATATATTACAAGTTTTATTCTCTTTCACTAAAATAACGAAGGAATTGCGTACGCTCATACATGTTTGCGCAATTCACATCTTTAGCTTTTAGTAAACCTTTAAATTGAGAAATATTTTCGTAACCTTTCTCTGTCATCCATTTCTCTATGAGTTGCAGCATTGGGTGGATGCATTGATTTCCCATTTTATAAATAACGCTACAAATCTCAGCGGCAGATGCTCCCACAAGAATTGATTTTATTGCACCCTCTGCACTGTGAACTCCTCCCGAAGCTGCATAATCGATATTGCAAACTGTTGCCGATGAAATTCCAATCCAGCGCAATGAAGAAGTTAAATCACTTGCTGAACTTAATACATCACCCGAAATAAATTCTAGTTTTTTTATATCAATATCTGTTTGATATAAACGGTTGAACAAAACAATCCCTTCAGCTCCGTTGGCTCTTAACTTACTTATTAATGAAACTGGATTAGTGAGATGTATGCCAAGTTTTACTATGACCGGGATATGCACTTTACTCTTGACGCTTCTTAAGATGTCAATATGCCGTTTCTCAAACTCTCCGCATTCATAATAAGGAGATGCCTGAATACTTAATATATTCAGCTCAATGGCATCTGCTCCGGCAAGTTCTATTTTATGGGCAAACTCAACCCACTCTTTGTCTGTACAGCAATTTATGCTGGCAATAATAGGAATTGAGCAACGCTTTTTACTTTCCTGAATAAGTTTTAAATATTCTGATAAGTGTTGTGCATTTAAATGCTCGGTTAGAAAATTACCGCCTTCAGGATAATAAGCTGATTCGTTGGTTTGCTGAGCCTTCAGCATTATTTGTTCCTCGAAGAGTGATTTCAGAACAATGGCACCCGCGCCGGCCATTTCAAGCTTTTCATTTTTATCGGCACTGCTAGTGAGTCCCGAACTGCTGATAATAATAGGATTTTTAAGTTTTAATCCCGCAAATTCCGTTCTTAAATCGACCATAAATTTTGCACATTAGTAAACCCTTTCTCCGAAAATTTTACTTCCCACACGGACAAGAGTACTACCTTCGGCTATTGCCAAAGGATAATCATGAGACATTCCCATTGATAATTCTTTAAAATCCTGCTTTTGGGCAAAGTATTCTTGCTTTATTTCGGTAAAGAAGCTACTTAAAGAACAAAATTCAGTCTCAATTTGTTTTGGAGAATTTGTATATGTTGCCATACCCATTAATCCTTGAATTGAAATATGGGCTAGTTTCTTCCACTCTTCGCTAGCTAACATATCTCTGCATTCATCAAAACTGAAACCAAATTTAGTATCTTCCTGTGCAATATGAATCTGAAGCAGGCAGGGAATTACTCTCCCTACCTTTTCTGCCTGCTTATTAACTTCACAAAGTAATTTATAACTGTCTATCCCATGAATCATTGATACATAGGGGGCAATGTATTTTATTTTATTAGTCTGTAAATGACCAATAAAATGCCATTGAATATCTTTTGGCAGAGTTTCATATTTCTCTGTCATTTCCTGCACTTTATTTTCTCCGAATATCCTTTGTCCAGCCTCGTAAGCTTCAATAATAGCTTCGTTTGGGTGGTATTTAGAAACAGCTATCAGCTTAACTCCTTCGGGGAGCTGAGATAGGATATCCAGTAAATTGCTTTTAATACTCATTTTCTTTATTGATTTTCTCCTGCTTGTGGGAATTCGGGCTTATCATTAGGTTCTGATGCATAAGGGTATACGTCCATAATTGCAGTTTCAGCAACAGATGCAATTACGTAATCGGCCATTGTTCCTTTCATTCCTTCATCAAGGTTCTTAACTGCTTCGCGAAGATCTCCTGCCTGAACCAGTACTTGAGTAGATACTTTCTTTTCAGCACCGCTTTTTTCATCAAGTGTGATGAACTGTAATTTACATTTAAACCAACGGTCGCCTGCCTCATCTTCAAAAAGTTCGCTGTAGTTAGCACGTTTAATATCGGCCACGGTAAATTCTCCGGAAATAAAAGGAGTAATTTCTTCAATGATTCGTGCTTCGGCTTCAGTAAAACTTAAAGCATCTACTAAATATGGCTCTGTAACTTTCTTGTTCATTCCGTTTTCAGCTACTTTATCATAGCGAATTTTGCATTCAAACCAAGTGTGCATCATATAACTGTCTAATTATTAATCGTTAAAAAATAAGTGTGAATTGTTTGTTTATCGGATAGCTCTTAATTCGTGTAATCAAATTATTAGAATTAAGTAAGTTCATCCGTAAATGAAGAGCAAAGATACTCGTTTTTTTTATTTGTTTGCAGTAAGGTTTAAAAATAAATACTTCCCGATTTATCAAAAAAGAGGAGTAACTTATTCTGTTAATTGGCACCCTAAATCGTGATTTTGGGCTCAAAATAGTGAGGGTAGCCCTAAAAAGTGATGGATGAGTGACGGTTGAAAATGCTACCATCACGGGCTAAACTTCATTGATTCAATGACTTATTCGAAATCGTGACGGAGTGAGGGTTACTTTTTATTTTTCTGTATAATTTTCAAAAAGATGCAAAGTGATAAGACTCGTCTGATTTTACAGATACATAACCGGATGCAATTTAAGGTGGGTTTTGTTTCTTATCACCATTAAGTTATATCTTCAAGTTATTCACCAATAATGATAAAACCATTCACCAATGGATTTAATTTATTGGTGAATGGTTTATGAAACATCTCGGTTTCTATTTTGATAATAGAAACCGAGACTTTGTTTGTCTTAATTTGCTTTCTCAATTTTCATGGCAAACCCTCCGCCTGGAGCCAGATGGATGGTTTGCGTAGAGGAAGCATTGACTGTTAATTCCTCTTTTTTATAATCGCGTCCGGCACGATGTGCATTTTTCCCATCCTTAAAGAGAGTTGCTTTATAGTCTCCTTTTCCTAAGAAAGAGAGATTAATAGTGAGATCTCGTGGTGTCCAGTCCGTTAATCCGCCCAGGTACCAGGTTTCTCCTACTTGTCTCAGAGTTATAATGTATTCTCCAATTTTTCCGTCTAATACTTTTGTGTTATCCCACACGGTAGGAACTTTGGCTATGAAGTCCAGACATTCTGTTTCACGCATATAGTTCGAAGGATTATCGCACAGCATATTAAAAGGTGACTCCAGAATAATATACATAGCCAGTTGATGGCAACGTGTTCCCTGACTCATCGGTTCAGAATTGATAGGAGCATAACTGCCTTGTGCTGCATTGCGCATTGCTCCCTGAGTATAATCAAGTGGTCCGGCAGCCATACGAATAAAAGGTATGGTTACATCATACTTCACCATATTTGTTGTGGCAGGCGACCATTTCAGTTGTTCCAGTCCGTGAACTCCTTCAAAGTTAAGTATATTAGGATAGGTGCGATTCAGACCGGCAGGTTTATACATTCCGTGAAGGTCGAGTATCAAATGATATTTGGCACAAGTAGCTGCGGCACGTGAGTTAAATTCCACCATTTCCTGATCATCGCGATCCATAAAATCTACCTTAAACCCTTTTACTCCAAGCTCAGAATAGTGCTTGCACACATTCTCCATATCACGGTTAAAGGCATGATATCCAGCCCAAAGAATTATACCAACATGTTTCTTTGCTGCATAATCTACTAATTCCTTAATATTAATTTCGGGCACAACCTGCATTAAATCACATTTCAGGTTTACAGCCCAACCTTCATCCAGAATAACATATTCCACTCCGTTGGCAGATGCAAAGTCAATATAATATTTATATGTGGCATTGTTTACTCCGGCTTCGAAATCTACATCATAAAGATTCCAGTCGTTCCACCAGTCCCAGGCAACCTTTCCGGGTTTTACCCAGGAATAATCAGCCACTTTTGACGGAGCAGCAAGTTTATAAGTCATATCACTTTCAGCGAATTGTCTGTCTTCTGAAGCAATGATTGCTACCCTCCATGGAAATTCACGTGCACCGTTCACTTTTGCAATAAAGTTTTCGCGTTCCTTCACACGGAATTGCAGCATATTGTGCCCTCCTTGTTCTGTCCGCTTTGGATAAGGAGCAAAGACTCCTTCAAGAGAATTATCCTTTTGAGCGTTATTCAGATAAAGTCCCGGATAACTTTCCAGGTCAGCTTCCGTTATGCAGACTTTCATTCCATTTCCAGCCTCTGCAACAAGTGGAAGGAACATTAACCTGTTACTATCCAACTTTGATAGATTCTCAGTTATATAGGTGTTTTCAAATGAATTTGTGAATTGCATTTCCTTGTTTGTATAATCTTTCACACCATCTAAACGAACATAAGGAACAGTTGCCGGATAATCGCCGGTAAAGTTATATTTCACTTCCTCATTCTGAATGGTGAACGGAGTTTTACGATAGTTTATAAAGCGATAGGCTACACCGTCATTATACACTCTGAACTTTATTCCCCAATCTTTCTTGAATCTAAGCGTTAACTCATTACAATTATCTGTTATTTGTGCACGCTTATAAAAAGGAGAAGTGATAATGTGATTAATTATTTGCTTGCTGCTTTTATCAAGTTTTGCATTCTTTCCCCAAATTTCTCCAGAGCTCAAGGTCATTGATACAGGCGACGGGGCAATAACTGTCTGATGTTTGCTTGTTACTGTATAAGTGATTTTATCTCCAATAGAAACAGTTGTTTGTATGTTTCCATCCGGAGACGAAACAGTCAGCAGCTTTTGTGCAAAGCCTATTTGCGCACAAAGACTACAGATAGCGATTATAAAAAATCTTTTATTCATTTCTTTGTATTTATTTCGTTGATTCCTCTGCATTAATAATTATCGGTACGGAAAGGCACCATTGGAAGCTCTCTGTGATTATATATATTCCCAACCTGAAAGTTGCGGAAACAATATCTTACTGCTACCGGCTCTTTTACTTCTTCACAGGAAACGACAATTATTTTTTTACCAAAATCGGCAATGGCATTTGCCGGGTGGAATACTTTATCTGCTCCTGCAATCTCAAATCCGTTGATTCCCTTTTCACGACTAAATCCATCTTGAGTATTATTGAAGCTGAGATAAGCTTTTCCATCTTTTATCTCCATTGATTTATATTCAGGGCCGTGACTTGCCACTGTTTTAAATCCATAAGTGTTTGCCAAAGCCATGTAAGAAAGTCGTTTTCCTACTAATGTCTTATTTTTAGGATGTATATTGCTGGCCTCATACTCCTCAACTAAATCATTTGTGGAAATCATTCCGCTGTTAGGTATTAAAGATTGTGCTTTGAATTGTGCCTCTCTGAGATATGCTCCCCATTCTCCTTCGCCATAATGGTAAGGTGCAATTTCAACATAATAGAAAGGCAGATTGCCCAATCCCCAGTCTTTACGCCATAGCTCAACCATATTTGCCAATCTTTGAGCATAGGTATCATGTTTTCCTACATTTGATTCACCTTGATACCAGATAAAACCTTTTATCGTGTAGTTTGTCAATGGCTTTAGCATCCCGTTATACATAACCAATGGCCTTAACCAGCCATCTATTTTACTTATTGCTTCTTTTGACAGGTCAACATCTTTGTATGTTTCAAGAATTTCTCTACTAGTCCAGCTCTCTACTTTGGAACCGCCCCAGCTGCAGTTGATAACTCCTACCGGAATATCAAGTGCGCGATTCAATGCGGTGGCAAAGTGATAAGCCGTTGCACTGAATGAAGCGGCTGTTTCTGAATTGCACATCTGCCATTTTCCCGTACAGGAAGTTTGTGGGGTGAATTCCTGAGCCTTTGTAATTGTGGCAAAACGAATTCCTTTATTCTGCCCTGCGTTAGCAATGGTTTCATTTGAGTCTAAGATTGGACAATTCCAAAAGCCGTTTAACGGCATTTCCATATTTGATTGTCCGGAAGCAAACCACACTTCACCAATTAATATATTTTTCAACGTAACTTTTTCGCCATCGGAAATAGAGATTTCTCTGTTCTCATAGCTGCCAGCTGGAGTTGGTATCCATAAAAGCCACTTGCCATCCTTGTTCGATTGGGTACGGAAGTTATCATTACTCCAGGAAGCCTTTACCATGATCGTTTTATTGGGATCGGCATCTCCCCAAAGTTTAACTTTTGTGTTTTGTTGTAACACCATGTTGTCACCCAGTATTTCGGGCATTTTAACTTTGGCGTTTGCTTCTATAGCCAGAAGAGCCAACAACATTAGAAAACTAAATTTGTTTTTCATCGTATTATTACTAATTAAAATTCTATTCATTCAGTTCTTTCAAATATTACTCTGCCCTTGTGTAAAAGAGAGTCATATTATTTATAAAAAAAGGATAAGAGAATTCCTTTAAAAGAAGGTATATTCTGATTCCATAATTTGTAAAAGACAGGTTTACAACACGGAAACAAAAGTATAAAAAAAAGCATTATTAAGATTTATTTTGTCGGAAATGTATTATAAATAGTCAAGATAGTATAGATCTTTCATGGCTATAGAGGCTTTTTCGTAGAAATGATGAGTAACTTTTATCATTTGTAGGAATATTTTTTGAAAAGCCAGTATTTTTTACGAGTTTTGTATACCGTTAATTCCACTAACATAAATCAACTAATGAAAAAACACCTATATATATTTTTTGTGTTCATTTTTATATCTTCATCCTTTATTTGTGCGCAAGGTAAGTTCATGTTTAAACATTTGGGAGTAAGTAATGGACTTTCTCACAGTCAGGTGAATTGTATTTATAAAGATAGCCGTGGCTTTATGTGGTTTGGTACAGTATCCGGACTTAACCGGTATGATGGCTACACATATAAACTGTTTCAGCATAACGAAAAGGATACAACTTCCATTATTGATAATTACATTTCCACTATTCAGGAAGATGCAAATGCCGATTTGTGGATAAACACTGGCGCCGGCTATGTTATCTACGATTCAAGAAAAGAGAGATTCAGAAGGAATATTGCTCTTGAGTTAAGCAAATATGGAATTCACCGCACAGCAGGAATTATCTATATTGATAAACAGAAGAATTTGCTTTGTTATGTAAGCGGATTAGGTGTTTACCAATACCAGAATGCGACAAAAAGATTACTCTTTTATAAGCAGGATGGAAAATCAGGGAACCTTAGCAGAGGTACAATTACAGATATTCGTGAGAGTAAAACCTGCTATGTTTTTCTATTCAGAACCGGATTAATGGAATGTGTAGATAAAAGAACTGGTAAGGTAATAAAGAGAGATAACTATATCCCTGCTCATTTTGGTGTCAGTACAAATAGATTCTTTGCTTTTGTGGATTCTGATGGTGATTATTGGATTTACACTGACGACAGTTACGGTTTATGGCTGTACCATGCAAAGCAGAAAAGTTGGGAATATATGACTAATATGTCAACCAAATCAGTATATATCCTTTCCAGTAATATGATTAAAGATATAGCGCAGGATGCAAATGGCTATGTTTGGGTTGGAACAGATCATGGAGGAATCAATGTTATAAACAAGCAAAGGGGGCAAGTTACCAATCTTCAAAATGAGGCAATTGATGAACGTAGCCTTTCACACAATACAATAAACTGTATTTATAAAGACAACTCAAATATTGTTTGGGTGGGAACATATAAAAAAGGTATTTCATATTATAGTGAAAGTATCTTTAAGTTTGAGGTAGATCACATGCCTTATCTGAATAATCTTAAGAATTTGAATAATGATGCTACTATTTTCGCAGAAGATACAAAAGGTAATTTATGGATAGGTACTAATGGTGCTGGAGTTATTTGCTATAATCGGTCAACCGGTGAGCATAAGCTTTATCAGCATGTGCCTGGACAAGCAGGATCACTGGCCAGTGATGTTATAGTGTCTCTTTGTGCGGCCAGTGATGGAAAGATATGGGTTGGAACTTATTTAGGCGGTTTGGATTGTTTTGACGGCGGAAAATTTATTCATTATCAACATGATTCCAAGAATCCCAATTCGTTGGCTAATAATAATGTGTGGTCTATTGTGGAAGATCGTAATGGATTTATCTGGATTGGTACACTTGGAAGTGGCCTTCAGCGATTGAATCCTAAAACAGGACAGTTTGTTACCTTTAATAATAAAAAACACATATTACTTACATCTGAATATATTTCTTCTCTTTGCCTTGGACGTGATGACATCCTTTATATAGGTACAGCTATCGGAATTACTACTTATAATCTAAAAACCGGAATCTTTGAACGTTACCAGTCAAATAAGCGGGGAGACCAGAATTTTTCTAATAAAAATGTAAACCAATTGTACGAAGACAGCCGTGGGCTTTTATGGGTTGCTACACGTGAAGGTTTGAATATTTTCGATCTTAAGAATGATAAAATCACTCCCCTTCACAAATCAGATGGATTGGCAGATAATGTAATTACCGGAGTTATTGAGGATACCAATAAGAATATGTGGGTAACTACATCAAATGGAGTTTCTAATATTATCGTTTCTACAAATCCTAAGACGGGCGAATATACATATACTTTTTATAACTACGATGAAAGGGATGGCTTGCAAAGTAGTGAGTTTAATATGCGATCTGTACTCCGATCTTATAAGGGAGAGATTCTGATGGGAGGAATTCGTGGATACAACATATTTAATCCTGAGATAATTAAATATAATAGAATTTTGCCTAAGGTTGTTTTTACAGACTTGCAGCTTTTCAATAACAGTGTGAAAGTTGATTCAGTATATGACGGAAACGTTATTTTGAATGAAGGATTAAACTGGACGAAAGAGGTAGTTCTGAAATATCGTCAGAATGTTTTCTCTGTAGAATTCTCATCAATGAATTATGTTTTACCTGAAAAGACAAAGTATGCTTATAAGCTTGAAGGGTTTAACTCCGACTGGTTGATGGCAGATGAGAAAGTCCATAAAATCACATATACAAATCTGGCTCCGGGAACTTATACCTTGAAAGTGAAGGCTGCAAACAGTGATGGTTTCTGGAATGAAGATGCCGCTTCACTTAAGATTGTTATAAAACCTCCATTCTGGCGTTCAGGTTTTGCTTATTTTATTTATCTGCTTATTATAATTGGAGGTTTATTCCGTGCCCGTTTTTTAGTACTCAGACGTGAAAGAAACCGTTATAAACTCCACCAAATAGAACTTGAAGCACAACGGAATCATGAAATAGATGATATGAAGCTACGCTTCTTTACCAACATTAGTCATGAGTTACGTACTCCACTCACTTTGATTATTTCTCCGTTGGAAAGCGTAATTAAAGTAATGACTAATGAAGAACAGAAGCAGAAGCTAGAGATGGTACATCGTAATGCTCTTCGCTTGCTTAATCTTGTAAACCAGCTCATAGATTTCCGTAAATTAGATGTTCAGGGACATCAGATAAATCTTTCAAACGGTGATATTGTAGTTTATATAAAGAATATTTGTTCTTCATTTGCAGAACTTTCCGAGAAGAAAAATATTCGTCTTACCTTCTATTCTTCAGTAGACGAATTGCGTATGGAATTTGATGAAGATAAGATGGGAAAGATTATGATGAATTTACTCTCAAACGCCTTTAAGTTTACCAACGAAGGCGAGCGGGTTGAAGTACATATGAACTTGCTTCCTGTTTCAGAAGAAGAATCAAGTGAAAGACTGGAGATACGTGTTGCCGATACCGGTATTGGTATTAGCGATGATGAGAAAGAAAAGATCTTTGAACGTTTTTATCAGGTGAAGCAAAACGATGATCATAAATTTGGAGGAAGCGGCATCGGTCTTCATATGGTGAAAGAATTTGTTCTTTTGCATAAAGGGACGGTAGAAGTGCATAATAATGCCGGAAGAGGAAGCATCTTTGTTGTGACTATTCCAGTAAACCGCAGGACTGAAGAGAAAAAGAAATATGCCATTTCTGAAGGTCAGGTTGAAGTACTTAATGAAAAGTCCGGGGAACCGGTTCTTACTTCTGAAAGTAATGACGGAGCAACTAGTAGTCCGGTGATTCTTGTTGTTGATGATAATGATGATTTTCGCTCTTTTATGAAAGATAGTTTGAAATCTGAATTTGTAATTCAGGAAGCCTGTAACGGAAAAGAGGCCTGGGAATCTGTTCTTGATTCTCTTCCTGATATGATAATCAGCGATGTGATGATGCCTGAAATGGATGGAAACGAGCTTTGCCGTTTGGTAAAAAGTGATGTCCGGACTTCTCACATTCCATTAATACTTCTTACTGCCCGAACAGCAGAGGAGCATAAACTGGAAGGACTGGAAACTGGGGCAGATGATTATATTACCAAACCTTTCAATTTTGATATCCTGATGCTTCGGATTCGTAAGTTGATGGAACGAAGAGAAACCGCACGGGAGACTTTCCGCAAGCAAATTGAAGTTAAGCCTAGCGATATAACCATCACTTCGCTGGATGAGAAGCTAATTCAGAAAGCAATTAAGTATGTGGAAGATAATATCAGTAGCAGCAATGAACTGTCTGTTGAGGAGTTAAGTAAGCACTTAGGCATGAGCAGAGTGCATTTGTACAAGAAACTACTTTCTATTACAGGAAAGACTCCGATAGAATTTATACGTACCATCCGTTTAAAGCGGGCTGCTCAGTTACTTCGCGAGAGTCAGATGAATATTTCTGAGATTGCTTATCAGGTAGGATTCAATAATCCTAAGTATTTCAGCAAATACTTTAAGGAAGAGTTTGGCATTTTGCCGTCAGCTTACCAGGATAAAAAGGAAAATGATGAGACTGAGAAGTAAATCAATAACAGATTATTTACTTCTCAAAGTAATTACCGTGATTTCCGGCCATGCTCCAAAGCGGAAAGGAAGACCAAGAAATCCCAGTCCCACGTTGACATACAAGGACCTTCCGTGCTGAGTATATAATCCTCCCCACTGAGGATAAGCAAGTGAGGAAAGAGAGTGATTACCAAATGCCAGTTGCATACCGTGTGTATGTCCGGAAAGCATTAGCGCCACGTCACTCTCCGGCAAAACTTTCTTTTTCCAGTGAGTAGGGTTGTGGCTGAGTAACAATTTGAACGGTATTTCTTCTGTTCCACTAATAGCTCTTTTAAGATCACCATTCCCTGTAAAAGGAGGTGCTCCCCAGTTTTCCACTCCAATCAGAGCAATACTGTCACCTTCATGGTGAAGAATGCGGTGCTCATTATTTAGCATAATCCAGCCCATACTTGCTTCTTTCTGTTTCAGTGAAACAAGATTGTCAGCCTGATCTTTTGGAGTCTTCCATTTATAGTAAGGCCCGTAATCGTGATTACCGAGGATAGAATATACACCATCTTTTGCACTGAGCTGACTGAGAGTATATTCGTATCCATCCAACTCATTTGCTTTGTTGTTGATCAGGTCTCCGGTAAATACAATAAGATCGGGCTGCTGGGCATTTACCAGCTCCACTGCTTCAAGCAGAGCTTTTCCATTTCCTTGCCAGCTGCCTATGTGAATGTCGGACAGTTGAACTATTTTATACCCGTCGAAACCTTTTGGGACTAACGGAGACTGGTATGTGATTTGCTTTACATCAAACTTCGTTTTTCCCCATAATGATCCGTATAGCAGTATTCCCACCCATATTACTGCTGCTATAACTCCAATGTAGGTAAATGGAGTAAATGATTGCTTAAAAATATAACGTAGTGGGATGTCGAATATTGAAATAAGTGTAAACGTAAGTTTGGGAAGGGTGAAGATGAAATATGCCATGACAAACCACCCTATAAGCCGACTCTTCTCAATCACTTCATCATGACTGGTGAAGTAAAACAGAAAAATAAGGCCTGCAAGTAATAATAACGATGGTAATAGATAAAGATACTTAGCAAGCGCACTAATCTGAAGATTTGAAATATAGAATCTGTAAATGAATATGTCCGGCAAAATGAGTGCCAGTGACAAGCATAAAAAGAGTTTCTGCATCATAGTTCTTGAATGGGCCTTTTAAAGTCTTTCCTGCACTTGGCAGGAAAGACTTTTCTTTGAGAGAGTTGTTAAGTAAAGTAAATATTGCTAATCTTGGTTTAGTTCTCCCAACTCAGCAAGATTGCGTTTGATATTTCTTAATTTGTTATAAAATAAACTTTTAATTATCCAGATAGCGACTATACAGCCTATAATCCACACAATTGAAAATATGAGAATTGAAACAAAATTCAGAGTGAAAAGTTGAATGCAAAATGCCTGTATCACAAAGGCTGATAAGAAAAAGACGGCGGCTACAAAACATTCAATAATGAAATTTCTGTGATATGCAGTCATTTTCTTAATTACTGTGACAAGCGGCATCTTTTCTATATCAATGCTTTTCAAGTACATATATCCCATGCTGTCCCATGCCATACCTATACAAAGCATAATCCATATAAATAGCCACAGACAAAACTCTTTGTTGTTATAATCTGCTATTAGCAAATAACTACCTAAACCAATAAGTGCCAAAAAACCTACAATGAGAGTTGTTTTTGCATACAACAATATTTTATTCATCGAACTTCGTGTTTGCTTTGTCCGTTCGCTGATCAGATTGCTTAAGGTCTGCTCATCAATTAGTTCTTTTTTCTTTAGTCGGTTGTCTAAAACTTCCCACGACTTTTTTAATTCATCAAGTTCCATCGTTCTATTATTAGTTGTGAGGCATTTTTCTTAATTTGTCCTTTATTCTACTCAGTTTGGTGGCTACATTGGTTACCGTTAATCCGGTAATCTCGCCAATCTCAGCATAATCTTTTTCTTCCAGATAAAGAAGAATAATAGACTTGTCGAGGTGTCCCAGGTTATTTATGAGCCTGTATAGTTCCGCCAGCATTTCCCGGAAGCTGTCTTCTTCTTCCGTTAGCCATTCCGCTTCTTGTGTGAGCGTAACTATCTCGGGAATATTTTTCTCTTTACGAATGAATGAGATACAAGTATTCAGAGTGATGCGATATATCCATGTCGATATTTTGCATTCTCCCCGAAAATTCGGGAATGCTCGCCAGATATTCAGAACTGCTTCCTGATAAAGATCATTCAGCGATGCCGATTTAGTGGTGTACAGATAGCAAACTTTGTATATGACGCGCTCATACTCCTTGATACATGCCGTAAACTCCCGTTCTAAGTCCTTATTCATTCTTGTTTCGTCCATTTGCTATACACTAAATTAGTCGTGAGAAATAGGGAAAAATCACAAATATTCCGTGAGACCTACTGTTATATATAAAGGAATGTTTATATAATGCAGTAGAGTATTCTACAATAAAGTGTAGACTTTTTATATTTTTACTCTACTCTTTATTTATAAAAGATGTAGAGCTAACTAGAAACTGCTGAGCTTATATTACTTTAATACTGGTTATTAATTATTTAATGTCAGGCTACTAATCTAAAAAACTGTGTTATAGATTGGCTGCCAAAAACTTTTTTACTTCTGAAATTTCCATACCTCTTCTGCGGGCATAATCATTCAACTGGTCTTCGCCTATTTTTCCTATTGAGAAATAACTGGAAGCCGGGTGAGATATCATGATTCCGCTAACAGATGCATGCGGATACATGGCTCCGTTTTCCGTGAGACGAATGCCGATCTTACTCATATCAATCAGGTCATTCAGTAAGAAATTGATTGATTGATCGGGTATGGATGGATATCCCACTGCGGGACGAATACCTTGATACTTCACCTTTAGCATTTCCTTAATGGTCAGATTCTCATCTTTGGCATATCCCCAGGCTACTTTGCGAACATGTTCGTGCATTTTTTCTACGGCCGCTTCTGCTAAACGGTCGGTAAGTGTCTGAACTAATATGTGCTTATACGGGTCATTCTCATATATTCTTTCCATGTCCGGGTCAACACTGGAGGCAAATATGCCGACTGTATCTTTCTGTCCCGAAGAAAGCGGGCGAACGAAATCGCTTAGGCAGAGATAAGGTTCGTTATCGCTTTTGCGGGTTTGCTGACGAAGTAACGGAATTACCACGTCTCCCACAATCAGATTATCGCCATCGGAGTTAGAATCAAACAGCTCATACATCACTTTAACCTCAAAATCCTTATCCAACTCGTCGAGCATTCGGTTTGCTTCTTTATAAAGTTGCATTGCCTCGGCGGCTTTTGGGCGTTCTTCCTCAGGGAAGCTTGTCAGCCATTGTGCGCGGCACGAATCACATCCGTGAATTTCAGATATCTCACCAAAGTGAGCTCCTAATTTCCATGCATAGAAAAAGTAAAGCCAGTCAATGTACTCTACCAGATCGTGAATTTTGTATGATGTTACCATAGTTTATCTGAATCTTAATTCCTGTCCGCGATACGAATCATCTAATTGTCCGTTATCAAAAACAGTATGACCATTAACAAATGTGCGTTCCACCTTGTTTGAGAATGAGTAATTTTCCAATGGGCTCCAACCACATTTGCTGAGAACAGCCTCTTTAGTCAATGTCCATCTGGTATTTGGATTCACTATTACAAGGTCGGCCTGATAGCCTTCACGAATATATCCACGGTTGTTAATTTTGAAAAGTTCTGCCGGAGCATGACACATTTTCTGTACCACCTGTTCTTTAGAGAATGTTTCGGGAGTAGCCAGTTCAAGCATCGCAGTGAGTGAGAATTGAACCATTGGCATACCTGAAACTGCACGCAATGCACCACCTTCTTTTTCTGATAAAAGGTGAGGAGCATGGTCGGTAGCTACTACGTCAATGCGGTTTTCGGTGATGGCATCTATCAGTACGCTGCGATCAAGAGCGGTCTTAATTGCCGGATTACACTTAATGCGTGTGCCAAGTTGTTTGTACATATCATCGCAGAATGCGATATGAGGGACACATACTTCGGCGGTTATTTTCTTTTCACTGAGTGGGGCATTCTTGAATAGCTCCAGTTCCATTCCGGTGGAAATATGAAGAACGTGAAGTCTTGCACCTGTTTTCTCTGCAAGTTCCACAGCCAGAGCTGAAGATGCATAACATGCCTGAGTGTTTCTTATAAGAGAATGAAATCTTACATCAGGATCATCTCCGTATTTTTCTTTTGCTTTGCGGGTGTTTTCTGCAATAATTGCAGCATCTTCGCAATGTGCCGCGATAATAAGATCGGTTCCACTAAAAACTTTCAGCAGACTGTCTCTGCGGTCAACAAGCATGTTTCCTGTGCTTGAACCCATAAACAGTTTAACTCCGCACACACGATGAGGATCTAACTTTGAAAGTAAGTCGGAATTACTATTGGTAGCTCCGAAATAGAAAGAGTAGTTAACCAGACTTTTCTCGGCACCCAGCTGAAATTTGGCATTTAGCGCTTCAATGTCCGTAGTCTGAGGCTGCGTATTTGGCATATCCATGAAGGATGTTACACCTCCCGCAGCTGCTGCACGGCTTTCAGTGAAAATATCAGCTTTATGCGTCAGTCCCGGATCACGGAAATGCACATGATCATCAATAACTCCCGGAATCAGGTATTTCCCTTTGGCATCAATAATTTCGGTATATGATTCTTCAGGAACAACTGTTCCTTCAATAACTTTGGCTATTTTATCACCTTCTATTATAACTGACCCGGTAAAACTGCGGCCTTCATTGATAATAGTGGCGTCTTTAATTAGTATGCGACTCATTTCTTTTGTGGGTATTTACGGAAAAAACTGTCAATTTTTAGTTTAATAACTCCCATCACTGCTTCACCGAATATTCCACTATTCATTTTTGAAGTTCCCAGCTCACGGTTGATAAAGATTACAGGTACCTCAAGGATGTTAAAGCCAGACTTGTAAGCCATGAATTTCATCTCAATCTGGAAAGCATATCCTTTGAATCGGATCTTGTCCAATTCTATAGTCTCCAATACTTCCCGGCGGTAGCATTTGAATCCTGCGGTGGTATCTGCAATAGGCAAACCAGTAATAAAACGTACATATTTAGAGGCGAAGTAAGACATAAGCACGCGGCTCATAGGCCAGTTCACTACATTTACTCCACTTACATATCGGGAACCAATAGCTACATCACCTCCCAGTTTTGTACATGCATGATAAAGTCGGGGAAGATCATCGGGACTGTGAGAAAAATCGGCATCCATTTCAAAGACAAAATCGTATTTCTTTTCAATCGCCCAGCGGAATCCGGCAATATATGCAGTTCCCAATCCCTGTTTTCCTGCCCGTTCAATCATAAACAAACGTTCAGGAAATTCAAGTTGCAGGCGTTTAACGATAGAGGCAGTGCCGTCCGGTGACCCATCTTCAATAATTAAAATATGAAATATTTTTTCTAATCCGAATACTGCACGGATTATGTTTTCAATGTTTTCCTTTTCATTGTAGGTAGGAATTATAACGATACTGTCAGACGCTTGCATATATTAGTGTATATTTAGTAGAACAAAAGTAGTTAAATTATCGTACCTGCAAAAGAGAACCATATATTTTTAGTAATTTTGCAGCTAACATTAGTTTCTTTTCACCGTAGTTCACAAAAGCCCTTTGAATGGTTGTTTCTAATTAAGTCAGAGACAATAGTTTTATATAAGACAAACAAACTGATGTGATTCATAATCTGCGGTGAGGAAATGTGATATTTTATGAATATAACAGAATTACAGAGCCTATATGTCAAGCATCCCGGAACGGGAGCGATGGCTAAGCTGTTGGAAGAATCTTCGGTAAAGACGATTTTTCTGGGAGGTCTTTGTGCCTCTTCCGCAGCTCTTTTCTTATCTACACTCGTTAAGGGTAGCAAAAACTCATTTGTATTTATTCTAGGGGACCTTGAAGAAGCCGGATATTTCTACCATGATCTTACCCAGATTAACGGGTCGGAGAAAATTTTATTCTTCCCTTCTTCTTATCGTCGGGCAATAAAGTACGGACAGAAGGATCCAGCAAATGAGATTCTCCGAACAGAAGTATTGAGCCGTTTGCAAAAAACGGAAGAACCTTTGTGTGTGGTGACTTACCCGGATGCCTTGGCGGAGAAAGTTGTTTCCCGTGATGAGCTGACAGATAAAACGCTAAAGCTGCATGTAGGCGAACAAGTTGACACAGGTTTTATTACGGAAGTTCTGTTTAACTACGGCTTTGAACGGGTGGACTATGTTTATGAGCCCGGACAATATGCTGTGCGTGGAAGTATTATCGACGTGTATTCTTTTTCGTCTGAGTATCCTTATCGTATTGACTTCTTTGGAGATGAGGTTGAAAGCATCAGAAGCTTTGAAGTAGATACTCAGCTTTCTAAAGAAAGAAAAGAAAGCATTGCCATTGTGCCCGAACTGACAAAAGGGGTGGGAGAAGAGGTCTCTTTTCTCGACTTTATACCAGAGGAGACAATTATAGGAACCAAGGATTTTCTTTGGTTGCGTGAACGGATTCAGGCGGTGCATGATGAGGCTCTTTCTCCACAAGCTGTGATTGCGCAGGAAGAGAATGAACAGGAATATGTAAACCTTGAACAAAAGCTGATTGACGGATCGGAGTTTACAGTCCGCGCATTGGATTTCCGCCGGATAGAGTTTGGAAATAAACCTACCGGAACACCTCAGGCAACAGTTGAATTTAACTGTTCCGCTCAGCCTATATTCCATAAAAACTTTGATTTGGTGAGCAATTCGCTGAAGAGTTATCTGGATCAAAACTATCAGATTTATATATTGTCCGACAGTGCAAAACAAACGGACCGTATCAAGGCTATTTTTGAAGATCGGAATGACCATATTCCTTTTACTTCTGTTGATAAAACGCTGCACGAAGGCTTTATAGATAACACACTGCACTGTTGTTTCTTTACCGATCATCAGATTTTTGACCGTTATCATAAGTATAATTTAAAGAGTGATAATGCCAGAAGCGGAAAGGTGGCTCTCACATTAAAGGAACTAAATCAGTTTCAGGTGGGCGATTATGTGGTGCATACCGACCATGGAGTAGGACGGTTTGCCGGATTAATCCGTATTCCAACCGGAAATACTACTCAGGAAGTGATGAAACTGGTTTATCAGAATGAGGATGTGGTAATGGTTAGTATTCACTCTTTGCACAAGGTATCTAAATATAAAGGCAAGGAAGGGGAACCTCCGCGACTAAATAAGCTGGGAACTGGTGCGTGGGAGAAGTTGAAGGAACGAACCAAAACCAAGATCAAGGATATTGCCCGTGATTTGATTAAGCTTTATTCGCAGCGGAAGGATGAAAAAGGTTATAACTTTAGTCCGGATTCTTTCTTGCAACATGAACTTGAAGCATCTTTCATCTATGAAGATACGCCCGATCAGCTGAAAACAACGCAGGATGTGAAGGGTGACATGGAGCGTGAAATGCCAATGGACCGACTGGTTTGCGGGGATGTTGGTTTTGGAAAAACGGAAATTGCCGTTCGTGCGGCCTTTAAAGCGGCTACCGACAATAAGCAAGTGGCAGTTTTGGTGCCCACTACCGTTTTGGCATTGCAGCATTTCAAGACATTTACTGAACGATTGAAAGATTTCCCTTGCAGGGTTGATTACTTGAGTCGTGCCCGTAAGCCGGCGGAAGTGAAGGCGATACTCAAAGATTTGAAAGAGGGTGAGATTGGTGTGCTGATTGGTACGCACAAAATTATAGGAAAAGAGGTAAAGTTCAAGGATCTTGGACTGTTGATTGTTGATGAAGAGCAGAAGTTTGGAGTATCTGTAAAAGAGAAACTCAGACAATTGAAGGTGAATGTGGATACATTGACCATGACGGCAACACCTATTCCGCGTACACTTCAGTTCTCTTTGATGGGTGCTCGTGATCTCTCGGTCATCAGCACGCCCCCGCCTAACCGATACCCTATACAGACAGAAGTACATACGTTCAATGAAGACATTATTGCTGAGGCTATTAATTTCGAAATGAGCCGCAATGGTCAGGTATTCCTGGTGAATAACCGCATTCAGAATATATATGAGTTGGAAGGAATGATTCATCGATTGGTACCTGATGCCCGCATCTGTGTAGGTCACGGACAGATGGAACCCGACAAACTGGAAAAAATCATTCTTGATTTTATTAATTACGACTATGATATCCTGATAGCTACCTCAATCATTGAGAGTGGCATTGATATTCCTAACGTAAATACCATCATAATTAATAATGCGCAGAACTTTGGATTGAGTGATTTGCACCAGTTGCGTGGTCGTGTGGGTCGTGGAAACAAGAAAGCATTCTGCTACCTGTTGGCTCCACCGCTCAGTAGTCTCACTCCCGAAGCCAAACGCCGCCTGCAAGCTATTGAAAACTTTAGCGATCTGGGCAGTGGAATTCATATTGCCATGCAGGATCTTGATATTCGTGGCGCGGGAAACATGCTGGGGGCAGAGCAAAGCGGTTTCATAGCCGACCTTGGATATGAAACTTATCAGAAGATTCTTACCGAAGCAGTGCATGAACTGAAAACGGATGAGTTTGCAGAACTTTACGCAGAAGAGCTTGTAGCGGGAGAAGAAAAGATAAGCGGACAAAACTTTGTGCAGGAGTGCATGGTGGAAAGTGATTTGGAATTACTGTTTCCTGACGAATACATTCCCAGCAGTAGTGAAAGAATGCTGCTTTATCGTGAACTGGATAGCATGGAAACCGACGAAGAAGTGCAGAACTTCCAGAATCGCCTGGAAGACCGCTTTGGTAAAATCCCGAGAGAAGGACTTGAGTTAATGCGTATTGTTCGTCTCCGTCGTTATGCAAAGAAGCTTGGTGCGGAGAAAGTGTTCCTGAAAGCTGGGAAAATGACTCTATTCTTTGTCAACAACCCTGAGTCACCTTACTATCAGTCGGAAGCATTTGATAAGGTAATTAGTTATCTGCAGAAATATTCCCGTAACTGTCAGCTTCGTGAACAGCATAACCGCAGAAGCATGATTATAAAGAATATTGAAACAGTAGAAACAGCAGTAGGCATTCTTAGTGAGATGTATGTAATGTAGAGCCAGAAAATACAAATTCATCCGGAAAAATGTGTTTTCATCCCTCACTCCCTCACGGATGTGGGTTAATGTGATGTAAATCATATTGTTATACCCGTGATGGATTGGTTTTGAAACATCACAAAACCCTAACAAAAAGGCCGATTCCTCACTATTTTAACTTACGTTAACGTGATTTATATATGTCTTCCTTTGGGAAAGATGCCAGGATAAAATGTGAAGAAAAAGTGCAAAAATAACTTAAAAAGGTGAGGGTAGCCCTGAAAAGTTGGGGTAAAGTGAGGGTAGAAAATGCAATCATCACGGTTTAATGTGTTGTTCTTCTGTGTGTTGTGTGAAAAAGTGAGAGAGTGAGGGTAGCTTTTTAATTTCCTGTATAATTTAGCAAAAGTGCAAAGTCAAAAACATCCCGCCTGCTTTTTTTGAACTCCCGCCTGTTTCCTCAAAAAGCAGGCGGGAGTTTGGAGGAAACCAAACCGGAAAGAATTTCCGGTTATTCGCCAATAATTTTCAGTCATTCTCCAATGGATTTAATTTATTGGAGAATGGTTCACGGAAAGCAGGTATTGCTTATTTTCCGTATAGCTTATCAATCAAATCTTTTCTGCCCAGTTTCTTTAGTTCGGAAATAATCTGATTCTTGTATTCGTGCTGGTACCAGAAAAAGAACTGACGTTGGGCTAGTTTTTCTTTTGGATTATGTGCACTGTAAATAGGCTCCAGTGTGTACGGATGAAATCCGGTATAGTAAGCTTCCGTGGCAATAGTCATCGGGGTAGGAGTAAAGTCCTGCACCTGTTCCAATCTGAAATCCAGATTCTTTGTTATTACCGCAAGTTCGGCCATGTCTTCTTCCTTACATCCTGGGTGAGAAGATATGAAATAAGGAATCAACTGTTGGTTCATATTTAGTTCCCTGTTCAACTTGTCAAAAGTCTTTTTGAACTGCTGAAACTGTGCGAACGACGGTTTACGCATAATGTTGAGCACGCGATCTGAAGTATGTTCCGGAGCAACCTTGAGGCGTCCGCTCACATGTTTAGCTATCAGTTCACGGGTATACTCAGCTGCAGATCGGTTTATTGCTGGGTCCTTACTGTCGTACTGCAATAAATCATAACGCACACCGCTACCAATAAACGATTTCTTTATTCCTTTTATCGCATCTACTGAATGATAAATATCCAGCAAAGGCCGATGGTCTGTGTTTAAGTTGGGACAAACCTTGGGATGAATGCAAGAAGGGCGTTTGCACTTCCGGCAAACATTGAGATCCTTTCCGCCCATGCGATACATATTTGCCGATGGTCCACCAAGATCACTCAGGTATCCCTTGAAATCGGGCAGCTCTATCACTTCCTTTACCTCCTTTAAAATAGAGGCTTTGCTGCGCGACACAATGAATTTTCCCTGATGAGCCGAGATGGTACAGAAAGCACATCCGCCAAAACAACCGCGATGGATGTTAACGGAAAACTTAATCATATCATAAGCCGGAATTCTTTTCCCTTTATATTTAGGGTGAGGAAGACGGGTGTAGGGCAAATCAAAAGATCTGTCAAGCTCAGCTTCCGTCATAGGAGGGTAAGGCGGATTCACTATCACAACATTATTATCTACATGTTGCAGAATGCGTGACGCTTCCATTTTATTACTTTCCTCCTCAATATGGCGAAAGTTTTCTGCCTGTTTCTTTTTATCTTTCAGACATTCTTCGTGAGAATGAAGCAGAATGTCTGTTGTTTTATCTTCGTTTGGTACTTCACCTTTTTTTCTCACAATTACAGTCTGAGGAATATCAGTGATTTTAAGAAGTGGGATTCCTTCCTGCATCTGATGACAAAGTTCTGTAATAGGCTTTTCTCCCATCCCATAAATCAAAAGATCAGCACCCGAATCTACAAGAATACTTTTAAGCAGTTTGTCCTGCCAGTAATCATAATGGGTAAGTCGGCGCATAGACGCTTCAATTCCTCCCAATACAACGGGAACATCGGGATATAGCTTTTTAAGAATCTGAGTATAAACAATGGTTGGATAGTCGGGGCGCATATCTGCACGGCCATCCGGAGTATAAGCATCATCCGATCTTAATCTGCGGTTGGCAGTGTAGTGATTGACCATGGAGTCCATACTCCCGGGAGCAATGCCAAAGAATAAACGTGGGCGTCCCAGCTTTTTAAAGTCGCGAAGGTCGTCCCGCCAGTTTGGTTGCGGAATAATAGCCACCCGAAGTCCTTGTGCTTCAAGAATACGTCCGATGACAGCGGCTCCGAATGAAGGATGATCTACATAAGCATCTCCGGAGAAAAGGATTACATCTACCTCATTCCATCCACGTAGCTCTACTTCTTTCTTTGTGGTAGGCAGCCAATCTGTCAGTTTATACTCTTTCATGGCTGCAAAGATACGTATTTTACCTTAATATGATTGAATATTCAGGTTAAATGCGCATCTTTGAGCTAATAAGACGAAGTGTAAATCCAGAAAATTATTCCGGAACAGCTTCTATTTCCACAGGAAGTTTAGCTTCCCATTCTTTAAACAGATTGATTAATTGTTGCAGACCAAACGCTTTCATATTGTTGTGATAGATAACATCAATGCAAAGGTCCAATAAATCTTTGCAGTCAGTTTCCTGTGAGGCAACCAATGAACGGATATTCATTTTTAATTTATCCAGATCTTGTTCCTCAACTACACCTGTGCAGCTTATTAAATGTTGAAACAACATGTATTTGTGAATAGTTAGCAGGTTCTCTTCAGAAATTTCCATACTTCTGGTACCTGACGTGTTAGCTTGTATTGTGTACATGGTATCTTTGTTTTAGGTTTTTACTTCTGACAAAGATATAAATAATAATGAGATTCGCTCTATCTTCCGTTTAAAAACTGAAGAATTCCTGCCATGATTTTTGCCCGGTGTTCTTCTGTGTCGATTGATTCAAATGGGAATCCCATGATAAACGTACGATAATCACCTTTATAGGCTGTTCCGGCACCATAATTCCCGCCTAAATATTTAAGAACCGGGAAAGCAGGGGATACAGGAATAATACAATCCGGAGCAGGAACAGAATAGATATGCTCATTTACTTCACGTGGAATGGAGAATGTAAGTCCTAAACCGAAGACATCTCCTGAACCAGTGTTTTGCATACTATTTCGGAAACTGTATTTTAGTATATCTTCAGTAAAACTTTTATCCTCAAAAGAACTACTCATATCACTACCCAGATAAGAACCACTCACCAGAATATTTCCTCCACGCTTGCAATATTGTGTAATTAGTTGCTGCATTTTTGGAGTGAATGTTTTGTATTTCTCGTTAGTAAACCGGGAAGTTGTTGAGTCTTCTTTTTGTAATCCAAGAATATAGTCCACTAAATGGTAGTCGTTTAGTTTTACTCGTCCGCTTTCTACCGCTTCATTGCTGCATGATACAAATGAATATCCCGGTGTGGCCTGAATAGCTTTTCCATGAATAAAAGGGTAGTCGAAGGTATTTCCGGCAATCCGTACTCCTTCAAGCTCGCTTCCACTATAACCTAATCCTCCCGGTGTTTCTTTTCCGGCGTTTTTAGGGTCGAATCCGGTTTGAGCTCCGCAATAAGAGATGTTATAGTGATATGCCACTCCCGGATCTTTCTTTATATCAAAACCAACAGAATCTGGTGTGTTAATGGTAGCTGGTCCGCTGATACGATCAAACCCGTTAACAATAAGCACTCTTTCTTTTTCGCGTTTTGCTTTATAGGCCGAAAGAATCTCGGAAGGAAAACTTTCTCCTCCTTTATTTACAGCAGTAACCTTGAAACTATATACCAGCTCCGGCTCAATTTTTGCTGTGTATGATGTTCCTTCAACCAGTACCCCGTTATCAAAACCAAAGTTACCAATGCGAGTGTAAACAATATAGTTATGAGGTTTGGCCGACGATTCCAATGGATCTTCCACTGCTTTCCATGAAAGATTGACTTTGTTCTTCTTTTTCTCGAATTTAATAGCAAAATGGCTCACAGGAAGTGGTTGGATCGCGCAATCTTCATCGTGCTGAGAAGTGACAAAACGAGCAATGGATTTATAAATGGAACGTCCCACTGTGAACTTAAAATTGGGATCGTGTCCCAGAATCATATCTGCAAAGTTTTGGTGCGAAAGAAATTCGAGAATCATTGAGGGAACAGCCGGAAGTCTGGTTTCACTATAGTTCTTGTCCCACATACCTCTGCGATTCCATTGCACATCAAACTGAGAATTAATATCCTTTTTAAGCTGAGTAATCATTATATCAGTCAAGTCTCTGGAGGCATAACGGGAAATGCCTGAGTGCAGTTTGCTATCATTAAAGTCGGTAGTATAAATACCCAGTGAACCTATAGTTCCACCGTTTGAAGTGTATCCTGCGTCACTGTGCAATGCCATGGCCATTTCAAAAGGAACACCAAGCCCTTTTTCTTTAGGGTTGTAAACAGAACCACCGGATAAGTAATTAACCATCCGGGAACGAGTGTTGATATCATCGGCATAATCATTGGCTCGCTTTTCATCTCCATAAATAGAGTAGGGCATACCGGCCCATTGTGCCGAGTAACGGGCTCCCTCCAGATAACGTGGCAAACCGCTGACTGCTCCGCCACGGGCAATGTTGCCCATTCCACCTCCAAAACGAACGGCATCTGCGCAAACAACTCCTTTCTCCTTGCTTTCATTGCTGAGTACAACCATTCCGTAATCGTTAGATCCTTTATCAAAAGCAAAGGTTCCAAGATAAACCCATGTACCCCCGCCTATTTTTTGGTTCACAGTAAACTGTGTTGCTCCTCCTTTATGTATAACAGTGTATTTGGCATCTGTTACACTTTCAGGAAGTGTCTGGTATGATATGTATACAGCATAATTTCCCTCTTCGGGAATAGTGGGTACCCATTCAGCAAATGCCCGGTTCTTTTTCTTTTCCGTTTTTGCATAACGAACCGTACCGTCAGTAAATGGATTCTCACCATCCTGATAGATATCCTTTTTCTGAGCAAAACCATTTACATCAGGTGTATTCCAGTAGGTCTTTCTACTCTTTACCTCAATATAAAGTGAACCCGACCGAAGGTTATCGTTATCAACAATTACTTCATTCTTTTGTGTGTCACGTTCACGGGGAGTAAAGACATCTGCCCCTGCATTCTCAAGCATAGGAATTACATAAGGAAGTATTATCGATTGGGTAAAAAGATCTTCAGTAGTACAGAACATGCGGGGACGTTGCCACAACCAGCTGCCATTGACGTTTTTAGACCCATTTCCATTATGATTTCCATTGCTGGCACCGTTTCCATTGCTGCTTCCATTCCCATTTTTAAAATACTTTCCATGACTTTGCCAGAGAGCGATGTGTCTGTTTTGCAGTCCCCGTGAAATATCAATTGGGCGTGAAACATTCTTAACCCACGGAGCATCCTGATAATTGATGTCTTCCAGTATGCGGGATTTATCTTTTCTTTTTTTTCTGTAAATGTTTGGGATAAGTTCTTCTATGGACTTGCCATCTGTGTAAACGGTTGTTTTGAAATAGCATACCGGACCGGGTAGTATTTGTGACAGATAGCGATATATACCTTCTACCGTTTCGGGTAGAAATGGTTGGTAAGCAAAGCTTTCTGTAGCATATATATCCAGCTTTTTTGTATCGAAATCGAGTTTAAAACTGTTTAACTTACATTTTCCTATTTGGGCAGAAGAACAAGTATAGTTCTCAAAGAAATTCTTTAAGCGTTCCTCTACATTTTTATCAATATCTTGTGCGAAGCCTTTTGTCGCAAAAATAATTAAAAGGAGAAATAGTATATATCGTTTCTTCATCTGTCGTGATTTTACACACAAAAGTACACTTTTAAACACACAGAATCCACAGATTCTCACAGAATTTATTGCTAATCTGTGTTAATCTGTGGATTAATCTTTATAGTTGATAACTATTTATAGAGGAATATACTCTACAAAAGCTTCGATAGCCTCGTAGGAAGCTAATCCCAAATTATCATATAATGCAGCAGTTCCGCGGTTACGGTCTTCTGAGCGTTGCCAGAACAGGCGTTCATCATTTCCAAGGAACGGAGCACCTTCCATCTGTGACTGATGTTTCAAAATTGTATTTCTTTTCAGTCTCAGTTCTTCCGGTGAAATTGGTACAGCCATTTCTATATTTTCAATTTCCCATTCAGCCCATGCACCACGATACATCCAGATGCGGCATTCCTTCATCCATTTTTCACCTTTTTCCAAATCAATAGCAGCAAGAACAGAGTCCGTACAAACACGGTGTGTACCGTGTGGGTCGGCAAGGTCACCTGCTACAAATATTTGATGAGGCTTAACTTCTTGCAGTAAAGCGCGTACAATTTCAACATCTTTTTCTGAAATTGGAGCTTTTTGAATCTTTCCTGTTTCATAAAAAGGAAGATCAAGGAAGTGAACATGATCAGATTTAATACCGGCATAAGCACAAGCTGTGCGTGCTTCTCCCCGGCGAATTAACCCTTTTAGTCGAAGCATATCTGCATTATCAAAATCACCTTCCTTTTTATCGTTAATAAAGGAACGAATGTCTTTATATTTCTTATCAATGATTTCACTTTTTGCATCAAAGAGCTGATTGAAACCGTTGATGAAGTGCATAAAGCGTACAACTTCTTCGTCTCCCACAGCAATGTTTCCCGATGTTTCGTATGCTATGTGTACATCATGTTTTTGTTCAACAAGACGTCTGACAGTTCCTCCCATAGAAATAACGTCATCATCAGGGTGTGGAGAGAATACAATAACGCGCTTTGGATAAGGTTTAGCTCGTTCAGGACGGTATGTATCGTCTGCATTTGGCTTCCCTCCCGGCCAACCGGTAATTGTATGTTGCAAATCATTGAATATTTTGATATTCACATTATATGCAGATCCGTAAAGAGCCAGCAACTCACTTAGCCCGTTTTCGTTATAATCTTTATTGGTTAACTTAAGAATAGGTTTCTTAGTAATCATACAAAGCCACACAATTGCACTACGGATTAGTTTATCGTTCCATTCACATGAAGTAACCAGCCACGGACGTTGGATGCGTGTCAGATTAGATGCTGCAGAAAGATCAATAGCTACCCGGGTGTTATTATGCATTTGCAGATAAGACGCCGGAATCACATCAGTTACTTTTCCTTCAACTGTTTCTTTTATCATTTGAGCTTTGTCATCTCCCCATGCCATCAGGAATATTTTCTTAGCGGCAAGGATAGTTGCAATACCCATTGTGATGGAACTTACAGGTACATTTTCTGTTCCACCAAAGATTTTAGCAGCATCATTACGAGATGTATTGTCTAGCAATATCAGACGAGTATTGGAGTTTGCTTGTGAACCAGGTTCGTTAAAACCAATATTTCCTACACGACCGATACCTAACAACAAAATATCTATGCCATCAAAGCTTTCAATTCGTTGCTCGTAAAGTCGGCAATGTTCAAAAATGGTATCTTTTGCTATGCTTCCGTCAGGGCTAAAAACATTTTGTTTATTGATGTCTACATGGTCTAAAAACATTTCCTGTAAAGTTTTCAGGTTGCTGTTTACAGCTTCCAATGCTAACGGATAATATTCGTAGATGTTGAATACAATAACATTACGGAAACTAAGAGCCTCTTCTTTATGCATTCGAATTAGTTCATCGAATACAGAGCGTGGCGAATTTCCACCAGGAAGAGCCAAAACGCAGAATCGTCCTGCTTTTTGTTTTTCCCGAATAGTAAAAGCTATCTCTGCAGCAATTTGGCGGGCACCTTCATCCACGGATTCATAAATATCTGTGGGGATTTTTTCAAAGCGAGTTAGAACTGAACGTTCAAATGCATTTTCGGGCTTGTAGTATTTTGTTGAAACCCGATTTAATGTAATTTGTGAACTTAGATTAGTCTTCATAATACTTTTTATTATTACGATTAGATTTTTAAGAGTCACAAAGATATATTATTCTTCTTATTTAATCAACCTTTTAATAAAGATAATGTGGGGTTAATAAATAATTTTATTATTTAATTACTAAATATTATTTTAAGAATCATAATAAGTGTTTAATTACAAGGAAAAGAAGTCTGCATCTCTCCACGCTGGGAATTTAGTTCGAAAAGAACGAAGAGAGTCTAAATCAAGATGGACAGTGCGTATTCCTTCTTCATCTTTGATAAAGTTAACAAGATTTTCTCCTTTCATATTATAAAGGGCAGAATTACCTGAATAATGAATACCCATTGCATCATTGCCAACACGGTTCACACCGCAAACATAACTTTGATTTTCGATGGCACGTGCGCATAATAAAGTATCCCATACCTTGTTGCGAGGAGCAGGCCAGTTTGCCACAAAAAGAAGAAGATCGTATTCGTTGATTATATTTCTGCACCATACCGGGAAACGTAAATCGTAACAAATCATTAAGCAGATTTTCCAGCCTTGCCAAGAGAAAACGCATCGTTGGTTTCCTGCAGTAAAGTGTTTGGGTTCATTGCCCATTCTAAAAAGGTGGTGTTTATCGTAAAAGTGTTCTTCACCGTTGGGTGAGAGAAAAAATGCTCTATTAAAGAACTCTTCCTTTTCCGAACAAATAAAACTTCCGGCAAGAGCAAGATTGTACTTCTTAGACCACTGCCGAAGCGTGGTCATTGTTTCCCCATTTGTTGTTTCAGCAAAAAGATGGCTTTGCATAGTAAAACCGGTAGAAAACATTTCGGGAAGCACAACCAAGTCTGTTTTTCCGCTTAATGCCTGAAGCTTAATTTCAAGCTTAAGAAGATTTTCTTGTTTGTTTTCCCATTCAATGTCTATCTGTGCCAGTGAAACACGCAAAGCCGTCTTCATTCTGTTTTGATTCTTTATAATCCGGTAGTAAAGTTCTCCGGATTTTTTCCTTTAAATTGATGGAAATAAAGCTTGATTTCGTGCATATCCTTTTCAATATTGCCGGAAGGAATAATTACTTTTTCAGCAATTATTGTTTTGGTAGAATAGTCTATAGCTACCAAAACAATAGGGATATTGGCTTTAGTAGCGATATAATAGAAACCTTTTTTCCAGTTTGGATTTCTTGAACGAGTAGCCTCAGGAGTAATAGCTAAGCTGAATTTTTTGCTTTCTTCAATAACCTTAGCTACTTGTTCAACCATAGAATTCTTTTTACCTCTGTTTACAGGTATTCCTCCCATGTATCTTAATAGGTTTCCTAAAGGAAAGAAAAACCATTCTTTTTTCATCATAAATCCGGTTTCTCTTCCTATCGCAGCATAAAATATTTTGCCTATAATAAAATCCCAGTTACTGGTATGCGGAGCACAACAGATAATTTGTTTATCGTAGTCCTTTGCTGTTACTACCGATTTCCATCCCATTAATTTGTGATAGATAAAACTGAAAATTGCTTTCTTCATTTTTTTAAGTCGACTACTAATATTAGTTTAAAGCGCCAATACTATCAATAAGTGCTTTTACACGGGTACTGAAATCTTGGTGAAACTTTTTATAGTATTGCTTAACCTGACCTGGTTGGGTGTGGCTGATGCGACTAATAAATTCTTGTTGCATTTCTAATACCTGAGCCATTAATTCATCGGCTTTTACTTTATCTGTTCCTGGAACGTATAAGCTATTGATAATACACTCTGTGAATATTTCTCCGGAAATATAGTTTACATGCTTCTTTAAATTCTTTCTGCTTGCCATAATCTTTCTGTTTTAAGTTAATACTGAATGAAATTTTGGTAAAGATAACGACTTTTTCTGAAGTTACTTCATAGTTTTCACTAATAAAATTTAAGAGATTTTGTTCATCCGCAGACATGCTCTTCGGACATATCGGTGTACTCATGACTACCATTCAGATGTATGAACACGATATATTATGCCAAATAAACTTTTGTGTGCATTTGCCTTCAGGTAAAACGCCTGATTTTCAAGTAAAAATTGCGTACTCTTATTTAAATAAATGATTGTTGCGTGATTAGTATCAGTTTTTGGTTAAGAATGTTAATTATAAAATTAATTAGTGTAATGAAAATATTGTTGTGTTTAGTAGATAATAATGGATTTATAATTGTTTATTATTAAATTGAATTTAGTTAATGATAACATGACTGAATGCTATTTTGTTACTAATTATATTGTTTCTTTTCTTATTTTATAACAGAAATGAAATTTATATTAAATTGTAGTTTTAAATAAGAATAGCTTTTATAATTCAGAAAAAAAAGCGAAATTTGCATCGCTTATTTAATATAATAAGTACCTAACACACTTTAAACAAATATATTTAAAAATGACTAAAAGCGCATTACAAATTGCCAGAGCGGCTTATCAGCCCAAATTGCCAAAAGCGTTACGCGGAATGGTAAAAGCAAGTGAGGGAGAACCTACACAATCAGTTGCTGACCAGCATGCAATTAAGGAACTTTTCCCAAATACCTATGGGATGCCTATTGTTAAATTTGTCGAGTCAAATGAATCAGTTGAATATCCTGCAATTAACGTAGGAGTTATTCTTTCTGGTGGACAGGCTCCTGGTGGTCACAATGTGATATCCGGTATTTTTGACGGGGTAAAAAAGCTGAATTCAGAAAGTAAGCTTTACGGATTTATTTTAGGTCCTGGCGGATTGGTGGATCATAATTATATGGAGCTTACTGCAGAAATTATTGATGATTATCGTAATACTGGTGGTTTTGATATGATTGGTTCAGGTCGTACTAAGCTTGAAACTGCAGATCAATTTGAAAAGGGATTAAAGATTATTCGTGAATTAGGCATCAAAGCAATCGTAATTATCGGTGGTGATGACTCTAATACAAATGCTTGTGTTTTGGCAGAATATTACGCTGCAAAGAAATATGGCGTACAAGTAATTGGCTGTCCAAAAACAATTGATGGAGACTTGAAAAATGAAATGATTGAAACTTCTTTCGGTTTTGATACTGCTTGTAAGGTTTACTCAGAAGTTATTGGAAATATTCAGAGAGATTGCAACTCTGCTCGTAAATACTGGCACTTCATTAAGTTGATGGGACGTTCGGCTTCTCATATTGCTTTGGAATGTGCTTTGCAGGTTCAACCTAACGTTTGTATTGTTTCTGAGGAAGTTGAGGCAAATAATCTGTCTCTGGATGATGTGGTTACTGACATTGCCAAGGCAGTTGCAGCACGTGCAGCTCAGGGTAATAACTTTGGTACAGTTTTAATCCCAGAAGGTTTAATTGAATTTATTCCTGCAATGAAGGCTTTGATTTCTGAGTTGAATGATTTTCTTGCAAGCAATGCTGAAGAGTTCTCTCATATTAAGAAATCTCACCAACGCGATTATATCATCTCTAAATTATCAAAGGTAAATGCTGAAATCTATGCAAGTCTACCAGAAGGTGTGGCTCGTCAGTTAACATTAGACCGTGATCCACACGGAAATGTTCAGGTTTCATTAATCGAAACGGAAAAGTTACTTGCTGAAATGGTTGGCAACAAGCTTGCAGAATGGAAAGAACAGGGTAAATTTGTTGGTAAATTTGCTTCTCAGGTGCACTTCTTCGGATATGAAGGACGTTGTGCAGCACCTTCTAACTATGACGCAGATTATTGTTATTCATTAGGCTATGCAGCTTCTGCCTTAATTGTTAATGGCAAAACAGGATATATGTCTTCTATCCGTAATACTACAGCTCCTGCTGATGAATGGATTGCCGGAGGTGTTCCTATTACTATGATGATGAACATGGAAAAACGTCATGGCGAGATGAAGCCGGTAATTCAAAAGGCTCTTGTTAAACTTGATGGTAAACCATTCTTGGTATTTGCATCAAAACGTGATGAGTGGGCTATTAATACAGACTATGTATATCCAGGTCCTATCCAGTATTTTGGTCCAACTGAGGTTTGTGATCAACCGACCAAAACCTTGCAATTAGAGCAAAGTAAATAAAAACTAGTCAATATAAACTTTTGACTATATTGGTAATTCACCACAAATTTCTCAGATTGTGTAAATTTATAATTGAAATTCATATATTAATTATTTGCTTAGTCTGTGGAGCTTGTGGTGAATTCTTTAATAAATTCAGGTATTTAGTTTTAAATGAGTAAAAATCCCATATCAGTAGTTAATGGCCAGCGTAAACCTAGCAAGAAGGTTTCAGTGAAGAAAAAGAATTCCGCACGCAAAAAACAAGGCCGTAAAAGAAAGGGATCACCGAGGGATTTACCTCGATGGTTAGTTCGTGTGCTGTCTGCATTGGTGATTATATTTTTTTCTGCAATATTTTATTGGTTTTTTATTCGTCCCTATTCATACAGGTGGAAACCTTGTAATGGAGATAAAGAATATGGCGTTTGCATGCCTTTAGGTTTTGAAGTTCACGGAATAGATGTTTCTCATTATCAGGGAGATATTAATTGGAGTGAACTGGTTCAGTATCAGTCTCCGGAATATCCTTTGCAGTTTGTTTTTATTAAAGCTACTGAAGGGGGAGATCATAGTGATGGTAATTTTCAAAAGAATTTTGATTTAGCCCGTCAATATGGATTTATTCGTGGAGCTTATCATTATTTTAATCCGGGAGCACCTGCTGCCAAGCAAGCTAAGTTCTTTATAAATACCGTTCAGTTAGACAGTGCTGATCTTCCGCCGGTTCTTGATGTAGAGAAAAAAGGAATCCGGAGTAAAGAGAGTCTGGTTAAAGCTGTTAAATTATGGTTGGACCTGGTAGAGGCTCATTATGGAGTGAAGCCGATTATTTATACTTCTTATAAGTTTAAGACTAGTTACTTAAACGATCCTATTTTTAATCATTATCCTTACTGGATTGCTCATTATTATGTAGATTCTGTAGAGTACAAAGGTAAATGGAAATTCTGGCAGCATACAGATGTGGGTACCATTCCTGGTGTGGAAGAAAATGTAGATCTTAATATTTTCAATGGAACACTGGATGAATTGAAAGCGATGACTCTTAAAAAGAATATTTCTTCCAAAGTACAATAATGTGATGTTCTGCATCGTTTATATAGTAATTAGAAAAACCAACTATATAAATTAAGCTACAATTACATAATGGCAAAAGAAATTATTAAAATAGCAGGACAGATGATTCTGTATATTCTTATATTTGTTGCTTTGGTCCTTATTTTTTATCCCGAATACCCGAAAGAAAAAATAAATTCTACTAATCAGAACTCTCGGTCTTCTGTGACCAGGAATAAATGAATCTACCCCATTATCAACTTAACTACAGCCCAATTGTTTTTCTCCTTGTGATAAATAAACTGTAGTCCAAGACTCTCAGCTTTTTCCTGAATCATTGGAATGTCGGTTATGTAGAACCCGCTCATATAGATCTCTGAATTTTTGTGCATACATGCGGTATAACTGCTCATATCCTGCAACAATATATTTCGGTTGATATTTGCAATAATAACATCAAACGGTTCTCTTCCCTGAAGTGAACTTGCGTCGCCTAGCTCTACAGTAATATTGTCGACTTTGTTTAAAAGAATATTTTCTTTTGAGTTGTCTACACACCAAGTGTCAATGTCAATTGCAGTAATAGGTTTAGCTCCTCTCATTGCAGCAAGTATTGCCAGAATAGAAGTTCCACATCCCATATCAAGCAGAGATTTATTCTGCAATTCGGCATCTAATAATTCTTCCAGAATCAGACTGGTTGTTTCATGATGTCCTGTGCCGAATGCCATCTGAGGGTTGATTAATATATCATATTCCGCTTTAGGAACATCTTTGTGGAAAGTACTATGAATGGCACAGCGGTTACCAATTACTATTGGCTGGAAGAAATTTTTCTCCCATTCTTCGTTCCAATCTTTGTCTTCCATTAATTGAGCGTTGTATGAGATTGTAACATTTTCGAGAGGAATGCCGGCTATAGCCTCTTTTAAAGTTTCCTCGTCATAAATTGGTTGTTGGATATATCCTTTGATGCCGTTGCTTTCTTCAACAAAACTTTCAAAACCAATTTCCCCCAGAAAAGCAGAAAGAACGTCATTTACAGTAGCTGTGCAAGGGGTTGTCTTAAATGTTACTTCAAAATATCTCATAATATGCCTTGTTATTATCATTTATGTGCACAAAGATACGTAAAATAGGGAAATCCCTATTACTATTTGGGGAAATTATTCCGAAATAGATGATAACCTTATTTATCTTTGTAACGGATTTAAAAGAGATAGTTAATTTTAAACTAGAGTAATCATGAAAAAGATTGTTAAGTTATTGCTAGTCGCGTTTTGGTTGTCGCCAGTGGTGATGGCTCAAACTTATGATGATCTTTACTACAATCCTAATAAAAAGGATACCTCGCTGAGGAAGGAAGAAAAGAAGAAAGTAACCGAAAGGAAACGTACTTATATTTCTGCCGATATGCCAGTTGTGGTTAAAGACCGTAAAGGAAATGTGCGTGATATAGACGAGTATAACCGTCGGTATGATGCTAAAGAAAATGACTTTAATGTAGCAAACGACACATTGTACGTTGAGGAAAAGGAAAATCCTGAACGTGGTGAGTGGATTAATGGTTTTAACGGAACACAAGATGATTATGAATATGCACAAAGAATTATCCGTTTCCGTAATCCGCGTTTTGCTGTAAGTATCAGCAGTCCGTATTATTGGGATGTTGTATATGGCATGAATTCATGGGACTGGAATGTCTATGTTGATGACTTTTATGCTTATGCTTTCCCTACCTTTACTAATCGTTTGTGGTGGGATTGGCGTTATAATAGTTACGGTATGGGCTGGGGCTCATCCTGGGGTTATCCATATTATGGTGGATACTATGGTGGTTACTATTCTGATTATTGGGGTGGCTATGGTGGCTGGGGATTCCCTTATGGAAATGGCTGGTATGGTGGCTACGGCGGATGGTACGGTGGTGGCGGCTATGGCGGACATTGGGCTGGCCATGGTGGATATTACAATAATCGCCGCTCTGATTTTGGTAGTTCTTATTCACGTACCGGCTCTTCTAACATTCGTACATCAAGCTATTCTCGTGCAGGAGGTGTACAAGATCGTACTTCATCAATGAGCCGTCGTTCTTCTGTAGGCAGAGTTGTGGGAACTCGTAGTGATGATTATTCAGGAGTAAGCCGTCGTTCTGGTTATGTTCGTTCAGAATCAGGTAGCTTTGATCGCAGTGATGGTTCTTCAAGAAGATCTACTTACACTCGTCCAAGTTCTACACGTACTTATTCAACAGGGAGTGAAGGTGTAGATAGAAGAGGCTCTTCATATAACCGATCAGAATCGGCTCCTACAAGAAGCGGTTCATACAATCGTGGAACTAGTACAGGTACCAGAAGTTATTCTACTGGTGAAGGTTCATCAAGACGCTCTTCTTATGATAATAGTAGTAGTTCACGCAGCTATTCTCCTAGTAGTAGCTCATCCCGTAGCAGTAGCTATAGTGGAGGAGGCAGTAGCTCGCGGTCAAGCGGTGGAAGTTCATCTGGTGGCGGTAGTTCTCGTTCTGGTGGTGGAAGAAGATAAGCCTGACATTCTGTTTATAGTTGATGATAGTTATTCATTATAAAGAACATTTCAATGAAAACAAAAAATTTAATGAAAGTGGTAGCGTGTGCACTCTTACTAAGTACAGAAGTCGGCGCTCAGACAATATATGATGCAGCAAAGTTCTCCGGAAGTGACCTTAATGGAACAGCCCGTTTTGTAGGTATGGGTGGCGCAATGGGTGCATTGGGTGGTGATGTTTCCACTATGGGAAGTAATCCTGCAGGGATTGGTGTATATAGAAGTAATGATTTGATGACATCTTTCGGATTCAATTATACAACTTCTAAAAGCAATTTCAACGGTAGTATTATGAATTCTGACAAGTTTCGTGGTTCATTTGATAATGTAGGTTTTGTTTATTCCTCAAAGATAGGAAATGAAACAGCGCTGAAGTATGTAAACTTCGGGTTCAATTATCATAAAGCCAAATCTTTTAACAGAGATTTTGCAATGCAGGGTAATTTGAATGGGACTTCTCAAACAGATCAGATGGCTAACTTGAGTAATGGTCTTACAGAAAGCGAATTAAGCCTTAACTCTCTTGGAGACAATAATTCATATGCAGGTTGGCTTTCAATCTTAGGATGGCAAGGCTGTCTTATACATCCGGATCCGAGCAGTTCGGGTAATTATATAGGTTTTCCTGCTAATGATCCATCAGGCAGTTACACTTCCAGCGAAAGGGGCGGAATTGATGTTTACGATTTTAATGTGTCATTCAATATAAACAATCGTGTGTATTTGGGATTCACACTTGGCGCTTACGATGTGAATTATACAAAAAACACATTGTATAGTGAATATTTTCCAACAAGTAATAACGCGGATTATTTTTTGACTAATACAGACTATTCCTATTCTTTGGAAAATTTCATGAAAACTAGTGGTACTGGAGTCGATTTTAAAGTAGGAGTGATTTTCCGTCCACTTGAAGATTCTCCTTTAAGAATTGGAGCAGCAATACATACTCCTACATTTTATAATATGACCATGTATAATAGTGCAATTTTAACCTCTAATGCAGATGTTAATAATAACAATTATATAATTCCGGTTAATCCATATAAAATTGATACATATAATAGTGTAAATGGTGATGCAGTTACTGATTACCAGATTCGTACTCCGTGGAAATATAACTTAAGTTTAGGTTATACAATTGGAAGTAATGTCGCTCTTGGCGCAGAATATGAATACAAAGATTATTCTACAGCCAAACTAAGCTATAATGACGGAACAAACATGTCTGATGAAAACTCAATGGTGAAAGATATGTTGAAAGGTGTTAGTACATTACGTTTAGGTGCAGAGGTTAAATTAGTTCCTGAATTTGCAATCCGTGCAGGATATAATCATATTGGTGCAGGATATAAAGATGGTGCATACAAAAGCTTACCTTTAAATTCTGTTCGTACTGATACTGATTATTCAAATGAAAAATCTATAAATAACTATACTCTTGGTCTGGGATACAGAAGCGGAAGTTTTTATGCAGATATTGCTTATCAATACAGCGCATATAAAGAAGACTTTTATGCTTTTGATATCGCAGAATTAAACAAGACTATCGTTAATAATGATAAACAACAAGTACTTCTAACTTTAGGATTCAGATTTTAGGTAAATAGAGTTCTTGTTTATTGGGATAACAAAAGAAATCCTCTTCTGATAATTTAAAGATCAGAGGAGGATTTCTTTTATGTGATTAAAAAAGTAATAAAGAGATATTAAGATTTAGACCCCCATCTAAGTGTTTGTTTGATATATATCTAAATAGTCTTTTGATGTATATCAAATATATGCTTAGATATACATTAAACGAAAAATATTTCGGGAGTTATTCTTTAATATTCCTTTTTTAAATCAGTATTCAACCTTTTCTGTGTTTTTTGTCCATGCCTCAAAGGCTTCCAAAGCTTCTTCGTGAAGTAATGTTTCCGACTGAAGTTTCCTTTCAGATGGCTTCAGTTCCAGTTCATCATAAATGAAAGAATCGTCAAAACCAATTTTCATAGCATCAGTCTTTGTATTTGCGTAATACATTCTATCCAGACGAGCCCAGTAGATAGCTCCAAGACACATGGGGCATGGTTCGCAGGAAGTATAAATTTCGCAGCCACTCAGATTGAACGTTTCCAACTTTTTTGTAGCATTACGAATAGCACATACTTCTGCATGTGCTGTAGGATCACAAGAATCAGTCACTCTGTTTACTCCTGTGGCAATAATCTCGCCATCTTTCACAATAACTGCGCCAAACGGACCCCCTCCATTTGCAATGTTCTCTATAGAAAGCTCAATAGCTTTGCGCATAAATTGTTCTTTGTTCATAGTGCTAGTATTAGTTTGCATTATAGTCTGTTTTTTCAGAAGTATTAGTAGACAATGTTTGCCAAAAATCACATCAGTCTCTCAATATATAAAGGCTGAAACCACTTTTTATTCATTACTTCCCTCTATATTGTTTCTTCTTTGAAAAATTGAAACCGGCATAAACTCTAATGGTTCCAAAACTATTATTCAGATAGAAATTTTTAGAACGGTAATCATAAGTGTGCATCACCAGTGATGCGCCCACAAAATATTTAGAATCATTGTAAACAATGCCGGCTCGGGTTATAAGATCTAAGTTTATGTCTTGGAACGTTGGATAACGTCTCTCTTCTGAGTCTACTTTTGATTTTTTATAAGCTACCGCAGGAGACAAAGATAGGTTAGCCAAGCAGTTTTTAGCAAATACCCAGTTATAGGCATAACCAAAATTTATGCTGTAATCGGAATAATTGATTTCATTAAACTTCAATGCGTCACTTAACTTTTCTAGTACGGGTGCCGGCAATTGATTATTGTCAAAATGGATACTGTGTTGCGAATAAGAAAATCCTGCAATGAAAGATCCGGCACTACGTCGCTGGTTGCTCGACTGGCTGTAAGCCGCCGGATAGGAAAACTTCTTATGATTAAACACCCAATAAGCATTTACACCTTTTATATCAACCGAAAAGCCATCAATATTTTTATTGTATTCCGGAATCTCGCCATTTTTAAATATTCCACTTGTACTGCGTAGCTTAAAGTTATTACCGCTTTTTCTGTAGTAGATATCTCCTCCCACCATGGAACTGTAAAGGCTTAATCCAAATTCTGTTTTCTTTTTTGATGACTTGTCATTGCCAAACACATCTTTTAGATCAATAGACCAACCCAGAAAAATCCATTTCCATCCGAAATATGCACCAAGTTTATAACTCATATTTGGTGCAATAGTGAGCCGTTGAGGGGTGTTTTCATTACTGCTGAGACGATAATATTCATACCAACTGCTATTTTCCAGCATAAATGCGAAGTTGTATTTATTTGGCTCCACATAGTTGGTATCTATTTCGTTTATTTTATGCCCTATTATGTTTACATTCTCTTTTGCTTTCTCTCCCAATTCTTTTCCTTTCTGTAAAAGGCTTGTTTTCTCGTTTTGTGCCAACAAGAATATTGCAGGAAGAGTTAGTATGCAAAAGAAAGCAAGCAATCTTTTCATTAAGAATAGTGTAGTTTTATATATTAAATCTTACCAAGAATTTTATCCATAACCCAATTAGTTGGGGTAGCGCTAATGCCGTCACAAGTGCATACGGATTTTCCTTGCAGGTGATGAATTACAGACTCAATCAGATTGAACTGTATATGTTCCGGATTCTCAACTTCAAATTCTTCACGCCCTTTTTCTGTGTGAATTGCAATAGGATCAAATGTGAATGTTGAAAAACAAATCATTCCTTTATCTCCAATTATCTCAATTCGGTCTTCCTTAGCCGAGCTGTGAGCAACAAAGCACCATGAACCGGAACCTACTAATCCTGAATCAAACTGAAAACAGGCACTTACAGTATCTTCTGCCTTATATAACCCTGCACGGTTACTTTTAAATCCTTCCGCCTCAAGTATACAGCCAAATATGTCTTGCAGAATATCTAACTGGTGAGAAGCAAGATCATAGAAATATCCTCCTCCTGCTATATCAGGCTGAACGCGCCATGGCAGGTTTTCTTTATTATAATCAAGATCATAAGGAGGCTGCGCAAAACGAATCTGAACATTTATTACATTTCCAATAGCTCCTTGCTCAATAAGTTCTTTTACTTTAATAAAATAAGGTAAATAACGACGGTAGTAAGCTACAAAACAGGGCACTCCAGTCTCTTGTGAAATCCGGTTAATACGGGTGCATTCTTCATAACTGCTAGCCATTGGTTTTTCTATATAAACAGGCTTGCCTGCTTTCATAGACATAATAGCGTAAGTGGCATGAGAAGAGGGTGGGGTAGCAATATATACAGCATTGACTTCCGGATCCTCAATTAATTCCAATGCATCAGTATACCATTTCTTTATGTCTCTTTTCTCTGCATAATTCTTAGCTTTTTCTGCATCACGGCTCATTACCGCAACAACAGTAGAACCTTCTATTCTTTTAAAAGCAGGTCCACTTTTCTTTTCGGTCACGTTTCCACAACCAATAAATCCCCATTTAATCATTTCTCTTAATCCTCTTTATTTATCTTATAACAAAAATAACAGTTAATCGGATTGCAAATATATTGTTTTTAATTACTTTTGTCATTACAAAGTATAAATAAACTGATAAAATTACTCTATAAAAATGGAAAATCAAACTTCAAAGATTATATTCTTTAAGTCCCGTAGTCTTGCAGGGCGTTTCTCAGCTGCTTTCGATTTTATTGAGAACAATTTGAAAGTTCTGGTAAAATTAAGCTCTTTTGTCTTATTACCATTAGCTGTTCTTGTTTCGCTATTATTCACCATGTTCAGCAATCTGGCAATGCAAGTTCATCAGGTAAAATCAATTACTCCGGAATTAACTAAATACGTAGTTCTTATATTTGTGATTGCCCTGATTTGTGCTATAGGAAACATTCTTTTTAAAGGAATTATTTACACTTTAGTGAAGGAATATCCATTACGGGAATCTATTGCCCGACTTTCATTCAAGGATATAAAAAGTAAAATAGTACTTAATTCTAAAAGATTTTTTATTGTAAATCTGGTGTTGTTGGTTCTCATTATCATTTATTTTGCCCTGTTTGCAGCTTTATTGTTTCTTTCTCGTTGGACATTGATTTTAACCGTTCCTTTGCTTTTCTTCATAATGATTCCTTTTACTTATGCTCAGGAAATTTATTTGTTTGAGGACATTAAAGTAATGGCAGCTGTAAAGAAGGGATTTAAGTTAGGCATTCCCAATTGGGCAGGAACATTCTTTCTTTTAATTCTGGCAGGTATCTTCGCTCTAATTATTCAGGCGATTGCTTTTACTCCCTGGGGAGTTGGTTCATTTGTTCAATCTCTTTCATATAGCTCCATTATTGATGGTAATGCTTCAACATTACCAGGTTACTTTAGTGCATTAATGTTTATATTGTGTGTAATTGCTTATTTTATAACTTATCTGGCTCAACTGCTTCCGTCGGTATCAATGATGTTCCAGTATTTTAGCGCTACACAAAAAAGGGTAGAAGACGAAAATGAATTAAATCAGCCTTTATAATACTTCTTATAGATACGTTGATATTCTTTGCTCTTGGTGAAGGTTTTAAGCCAGGAGTTAAGACTATCAAGTAATATTGGAGACTGTTTGCTTACCCCCCACGAATAGAATTGAGTAAAACTGATATCGGTATGGATATCCAGCTGAGGGAAAGAGTCTATAGAAGCCAAAGCTATACTTTCGTCGCAGACGGCATAATTAATATCTCCATGGGCAACCATAGCCATAAGTTGTTCTGATCCGTATTTCTCTACTTCTTTAATGTAAATAGGATCTCCTATTTCATTGCTAAGGTTACGGATACGAAGGATAGAGGGCGAGCCTTTTACTACATGAAGAATTTTATGTGCAAGGTCCAATTGACTTTTGATGTATATGCTTTTATTGTTGTCTGCTTTTCGTTGAACCAACACTTGTTTATTCAGGTGGATAGGCGATGTTAGCAAAATGGAATCCTTAAGTTCACTGGTTACTAGCATATCGTAAGCTATAATGTCATAACTCCCTTTAGAAAGACCTTCTAAACGTTTATCAAAACTCATTTCAGGTACAATATCTAAACGTAATCCTTCTGCTTTGGCAAAAGCATTTGCCAGCTCATATTGAAATCCGGATATAGTATCTCCGTCTACATAATAGCTCAATGAATTATATTCGGTTACAACCCGTAGTATTCCCGATTTCTTAATCTCTGCATAATCTCTTGGCTTTCCTTTTGAGGAATCTTTTTCTGTAAAATAAAAGATAATAAATGCAGATATTACCCCCAGAATCAGATATTTGATGTATCCTCCCGATTTCATACAATTAATCGTAGAAGTTCCAGGAAATACCAATTTTCATTATACGAGGATTGATTGGATAATGAGGTACATAGAATGAATTTGATCCGCCAGAGCTTTGATTCACGTGATAATACATAATAAAGAATCTCGTACGTTTTAAATGAAGATTAGCATATAAGTTCACGATTGGATATCCTCCGATTTCAATTTTTTCTCCATCATTCTGTAGGTTGAAATTCCCAATGGCAGGAGTATAGGCTGGCGCATAATATTTGGTGAAATAGCGAACATCTACTCCTAATTGCAAGCTTAGAACCTTCTTTGACAACTTAGTTTCCAGATAAAGATTATGATAAAGCGATAGTTCTGGAAGTGGAATTATAGTGCTATTGCTTGACTTTTGATAAGTAATTTCATTGTCAAGATGTAAATTACCGGCCTTGAAATTCTGACTCAAGGTTGCTCCCAATATTTGTATATTGTCATTAAATTGATTTGCTACTGCTGTACTGTCAAAGTAAGTGTAATTTTTTACATTCTCAACTCCAACCTTAAATTTGGTTCCAAGTCTTTTTATAGATAATTCTCCTTCTACCTTGGTTCTGAACTCTTTTGAAAAATTATCATTGTCCCAATAGAAATGGTTTGAGTGATAATGACGCATATAGAAAGAAGGTAATGTATTGCTTATATTTCCGCGTGCAACTAAAGTTACTGTGTCCTTCAGAAGACGGAAATTCAGGTCCAAATTTCCTTTTAACCTGAATTGGCCGATGCTTTGTTTTAGCATACCCACTTCTCCTGTAGCTGAATAATGAAGAAGATTGCCATTCTTTCGGGACAATTCACCTCCTACATAAACTTCATTCTCAGTATATTTATCTACAGAGACGGAGTCCTTATTCATTAAATTGTATTGGCGAAGCTCGTGTGATATAAAACCAGTGAGCCCAGCTTGTGCATATTTATTAAACCCTTCCAATAGTGCTATTGCAAATGTGTTCTTAATAGAAGTATAGCTGGTAGAGTCATTGGAAGTTAGACTGTTTTTATTAATATATGTGTTATCGTAAAAGCCTGTTTTTTCCGTGTTTGAGACGTAACTTTTACGCGCTCTTTCAACTTTTAAGGTATGAATAAAGCTTGTAACGGGAACAAATTCCATTTCTTTTTCTTGTGGTTTTTCTTGATCTTTTCCAAGTTCTTTTCCTTTTTTCTTCCCTTTTTCCGGTTCCTTGGCAATCTTAACTTTCTCTCTCCTGAATCCCAGATTGTAGCGGTGGGTAAGGAATAGATAAGAATCATGGCTCTTATTCCACGTATCCGAGAAGTTAACCGGAATATTGGCCGGTTCATATTGTCTTTTCCCTTCACTCATTGCCAGTGGATCAGTTATATAGCGGTCGTCAGTAATTCCACCGTTTTCAATCATCTTCAGATAGAAACTGTTATATAGTATATGAGCTTGGTAATTTTCGCCTAAATAACTACCGAAAAGTGATCCATTAAAATGAGCGGTTGACTGATCAGTATAAAATCCGCGTCCATATAGATAATCAATATTGAAACCAACAGCGAGACGTTTGTTTACATTTACTGAGAAGTAGCTTTTAAAGCGTTCTTCGCCATCTACTTTTGAACCGGCTTTATAATATGTGAGATTAGTATATGGCAGATGTGAATTGGAAAAATTAAAGTTCTGCGGTTGCACAAAAAAGCTGGAATATGGATCGGTAAACAGAAATTGTGAATATTCCGGGCGGTCAAAATATATTCTGGACATTGAAGGCGAGCCTAAATTACCCAGATAATTATAGTGACCTGTTACTCCTTCTACAAGATTAGAGTTCTGAAACTGGTTAGACACTGTATCTGCAGGAATAAGTTGTATATTCCCAAGTCGCTCATCTACATTCCACATATAGAGCTTTGGGTCAATAGACGAAGTATTAACTTTGGTACTGTCACTTCCGGATTGCTTGTTTGTTCTACCAGACATGTCTCCACTACCCGTACTGTTCGTGGATCTGGACATTGTACTCTGGGCCTGAATTGATACCTGAGTGATTGTCACTAAAAATATGTATATTATAAATATCCTTTTCATAATTAGGCGCAAATATACAACAAAAAACAATTCACAAGAGGTATTTGTTAGGCACGTTCATTTAAATGGACCTTTTTTTATTATTCAATACAATTAATAGGAATTATTAAATATGCATTAGCCTTAATTGAATAGCTTTTATTATACACCTGAATGCAGACATCTGTTTTTATCAGATTGGTGACACTCATCTCTTTCTGACTGATTTTTATAAGTAAAAAGTATCCGTTGAATTTTACTTTAAAGGTATATGATTTCCATTTTTTGGGGATAAGGGGTTCAAAGGATACTTTCCCGTTTTTTAGTTTCATTCCCGCAAAACCATCAACCAATGCTAACCAGCTTCCGGGCATACTGGTTATATGGAGTCCTTCTTTTAAGTCATTATTATAGTCATCCAAATCCAATCGGGTAGCTTTTAGATATAAGTCGTAAGCCTTATCAATTTCTCCGATACGGGCAGCAAGAATAGCATGTACGAAATAGGAGAGGGATGACTCGTGTAGTGTACGGGGCTCATAAAACAAAAAGTTCTTTTTTACCGTTTCCAGATCAAAGTCATTTCGATAGAGGTAAATACCCAGAAGTACATCACTTTGTTTAATGAAGCACGAGCGCAGAATTCTATCCCATGACCAGTGCTGGCTAATGGGACGTTCTGATGGATTGATATCTGTAACTACATTTAGTTCTTTATCCATATATCCATCCTGCTGAACAAAGATTCCGGTTTCTTTGTCTACAGGTAAATACATATTCTCAAGAATATCTTTCCATCTCTCTATTTCTGCCAATTGGAAATTAGTTTTTTTCAGAACTCTTCGGTAATCATTCGGATAATTTTTTTCTACTAGCTCCAGATTATGAAGAGTAGATTTTAGATTTTTTATGCAACTGTAATTGGTGTACCAGTTGTTATCTACATTATTTTCATATTCATTAGGACCTGTAACTCCTAATATTACGTACTTTTGCTTTGGTGTGGAAAAGCTGACTCGTTGACTCCAAAACCTTGAGATTCCAATAAGAACTTCCAGCCCATATTTGGCAACATAGTCTGTTTTTCCTGTAAAATTGGTGTATAAATCTATGGTATGTGCTATAATTCCGTTGCGATGAATCTCTTCAAAAGTAATTTCCCATTCGTTGTGGCACTCAGTTCCGTCCATAGTTACCATAGGATATAGAGCAGCTCCGTTTGTGAATCCCAGCTTTTCTGCATTTTCTATTGCTTTAGGTAAATGGTTGTACCTGTAATGCAGTAGATTAATAGCTAAGTTCTCTGAACCTGCAAGTAAATAATAAGGAATACAGCATAGTTCAGTATTCCATTGAGTGTTTCCTCCGTACTTTTCGCCTGTAAATCCTTTTGAACCTATGTTAAGACTCGGATTGTCTCCTTTATAATTTTGATATATCTGAAAGATATTAAAACGGATTGCTTGCTGAACTTCGTCATCTCCCTCAATCTGTACATCCATATTATTCCAGATCTTACTCCATTCATTCTGTTGTTCTTCCAGCAAAGCATTCCATCCGGTATCTTTTGCTTTCTGAGCTTCTTTAACAGATTGCTCAACCAGTTCTTTTCTATCACAATAAAGCGAGGATACTATGGAAGAGTACTTAATCAAAGACAAAGTCTCACCCGGTTTTACATCGCTTCCCACGCTAAAACCCACAAACTTTTCTTTTTCTATTCTAATAGGTCTACTGGTTATTTCTTTACTATTTTTGAATAGCTGATAAGTTGTGGCGCAGCATGCCTGAGAATCCTCCCGTTTTGTCTGTGCCCATAATAACGCATACTCATGTGTTGTTTCCGCAAGGATAATGTTCCACATTTTTTCATTAAAATTGGAACTCTCGTGTATAACATCTCCATTGATGTAAGGGAGAAGAGATATTTTTCCTTCATAATTAACCGAGGTAACGCTGTATTTTATCAAACAAAGATCCAAATGAACTATACTGTAAAAGTGCTCTACATGAATTTGTAAAGTATTTCCTTTCGGTGAAGTAACAGTGAAAGTTCGTTCAGAAAGGCCTTCTTTCATCAAAAGCTTCCGCTCAAACTTATTTATATCCCATTCTTCAAGGTTGAGTTCTTCGTCTATCAGTCTAAGATTAATTCCACTCCAGTAAGGAGCGTTAGGCATACGTGAAAAATAACGGGGATATCCGTTTTTCCACCATCCAACACGTGTGCGGTCCTGAAAATAGATGCCCGCAATATAAGAACCCTGAAGTGTATCACCTGTATAGTTCTCTTCAAAGTTTCCCCGTTGTCCTATTCTTCCGTTGCCTATGCTGAATATACTTTCAGAAGCTCTTTGATTCTTAGTGTGAAAATCTTCTTCAATAATATTCCAGCCATCAATTTTAAGATATCTATTCATCTTTTTTATTCGTGCTCACTTTTGTGATGTTAGTTCCTTGCAGACTTTTTGTTTCTAAACAAAGGATTTTAAATAAAATAATAAGTATGTTTTTCCGTACTTTTTTCTCTTGTCCTTTATTTAGATGAAAACCTGCTGCAAGGTAATAAAAAAACAAATGAATGTTTCTTAAAAAACTAATTTTTCGTTTAAATTTCTTTATGCTCTGCTACCGTCTCTTTGATTAGATACACACAAGTTGCTCCGACAATTAGAAATGCCCCGGCAAGAACCAACATATTTACTTGTTTACCGCCCACAAAGTGCAGAAGAGTTCCACCTATAAGAGCTGCGCAAATTTGAGGTATACAAATAGTTCCGTTGAATAATCCCAGATAAGCTCCCATGTTCTTTCCTGATATAGAGTTTGTTAGAATGGTAAATGGCATTGCAAGCATTGCAGCCCAGGCAAAGCCAATAGTAAAGTAAGATGCAAATAATAGATATTGATTATGCATAAACAGAGTAGAAATAAATCCTAAACCGCCCAAAATCAAACTAAGTGAATAGGCAAATTTACGGGATTTAAATAAAGGAAGCACTACAGCCCAGCATACAGAACCGATGGCTTGTATTGCAAATAATACACCAACCCAGTTTCCTGCTTCCTGATATTCTGCAGATGCAGTCTTTGTAGTTCCCCATACATTATCAGCAATTGCACCATTGGTATAGGTCCACATATACATAAAAGCAGCCCATGAGAAAAATTGAACTAACCCTACGGTCCAAAATACTTTAGGTGCGTGTTTTAATAAGGTAAAGAAGTCTGTCTTTTCTTTCTTCTCTGCCGCAGTGATACCGTGAAATTCTTCAAACTCCTTTGGAGGCATCTCTTTTACCTTAGTGGTAGTATAGATTACACAAAGAATTAATATGGCTGCACCAATATAGAAAGAGAAAATAACAGAATTGGGAACCATTCCTTTCTTTGCAATGTTGCTGATTCCAAAGAATGTGAAAATAAATGGGAAAAGATAACCTATCAAACTTCCGGCGTTACACAGAAAACTTTGAATGGAGTAGGCTAGTCCTTTTTGCTTTTCGTTTACAAGGTCTCCCACCAACATTTTGAAAGGCTGCATTGCCATATTTATTGAAGTATCCAGAAACATCAGTGAGAATAGCCCGAAAGCCATTGCATTGATAAAGTTTGTAAAGCTCCCGGCATTAGGTAGCAAACACATTACTATAACGGCAACTAAAGAACCAACGAAGAGATAAGGTATTCGGCGGCCAAATCGTGTCCATGTTTTGTCACTGGCAGAGCCTATCAACGGCTGAACAATGATTCCTGCAAGAGGAGGCAGAATCCAGAAATAACTTAAGTTATGAGGGTCGGCGCCCAATGTGGAAAATATACGACTGATGTTTGCGCTTTGAAGTGCGTATGCAATTTGAACACCAAAGAAACCGAAACTGATGTTCCATAGTTTCCAAAAGTTTAGATCTGGTTTTGTCTTCATTGTATTATTTGAATTAGATATTATATGATTTCTGTTTATTAATTATTATTATACTAACTATTATTTTTGTCAGGTTGATTAAAGTCAATCATGTACATGTTTGCCTCTAATCATGTACATGTTTACAGTCAAATATGTACATGATCGGCTTGTTTATTCCTCGGAAGATGATTAGTTTTTCCCTAGAGTCCAACTAGTTATCCGTTTTATTTTTGCAATAAGCTTAAAACCTTGAATTACTTATCCAGGTGGCAGAGGTGGCAGTAAAAACTTACTTTTTTTCATTCTGAAAATTAAATTTTATCTGCCACCTCTACCACCTGTAATTTATTAATTAATTGATTTTAAGCATCTTATAAATATGCTATTTATTATTTTGTTGTTCCCCTTACCACTAAGTTGGTTTTAACAATTCTGTTATAGCATCTATTTTCATCTGGATTTTTATTTTCCAGCTTATCTATTAACAGGCTAATTGCACTTTCACCAACCTCCTTTCCGTGTTGCTCCACCGTAGTAAGCTTCGGATCAGTTGTCTGGGCAATAATTCCATCGGAAAAGCCACAAATAGAGATCTCTTCGGGAATCTTTAGTCCAACAAGTTTGCATGCATACAAAATGCCAGATGCAGTTTCATCATTAATAGCAAAGAAACCATCGGGATGATTTGGATCTTCCAGGATATCCGGAGTTATTGCAATGGCTTGTTCTCGTGTATCACAAATTTTAATCATGTTATCATCTACCGGAATTTTATATTTTTTCATGGCATCCAAATATCCATTTCTCCGATTCTTAGAAATTTCCAGATTAAGGGGGGCGCTATAAAAAAGAATGCGTTTGCATCCGGTTTGAATCATGTATTCCACTGCTGCAAAAGCTCCTGCATAATCGTCAACAACTACCCGTTCTGTATTGATGCCGGTGCAAATCCTGTCATAGAACACTATTGGGATATTGTTATCCAGCAATTCCTGATAATGCTCATAATGAGAAGTATCTTTGGCTAGTGAAGTTATAACACCACATACCCTTGCAGCAAGAAATGTGTGAACAATTTTAACTTCGCGTTCATATTCTTCATTAGATTGCGCAATAATAATATTATATCCTAATTTTGAAGCAACTTCTTCTATGCCATCTAACACACACGAAAAAAAATGATGAACAAATTGAGGAATGATAACACCGATTGTGTTTGAACGGCTAGTGCGTAAATTCAATGCCAGTTCGTTTGGTTTATAATTATGTTCGCGCGCGTACTTATTAATAGTATTCCTGGTCTCTTGACTAATATCGGGATTATTTTTAAGCGCTCTTGAAACGGTTGAGGGAGAGACATTTAATGCCCTGGCTATATCTTTAATCGTTATTTGTGGCTTGTAATTCATATATTTAGTTCTAAGGTTCAACCCAAGGTTGTGTTTACAAATGTTCTCTCAACAAAAATATAAAAAATGTATCAGATTATTTTTAAGAGTTATTTATTAGAAGTGTAATTGGGGTGCAAACGATTGCATGGCAAAAGTAACAAAATCAATACACTATTGATATAAATAATAGTTAATAAATTCTATTTTTGTTCAGTGGTTGAAATGAAATCTTATGGTTCATTCCATTTTTTCAGAGAATCAATTATTTATAATATTGTTAACTTTAATTTTTAAATGCATGAAGCAAGTTAATCTTAAACTCGTAAAGGCAATCCTTCCATTATTGATGGGATTGTTCTTCTCGGTGGGCGTCTTTGCACAGCAAATCACTATTACGGGAGTTGTAAAGGATGCAAAGGGTGAGCCTATTATCGGTGCAAATGTTGCTGTTAAGGGCACAACAACTGGAACGATTACCGATTTTGATGGAGCATTCCGTCTACAAGCTCCTCAGAATTCAGTCCTGACTTTTTCTTTTATCGGTTATAAAACTATGGATGTAAAAGCATCTAAAACTATGGCAGTTGTTATGCAGGAAGATGCCGTAATGCTTGAAGGTACAGTTGTTATTGGTTATGGTACGGTAAAGAAGAATGATCTTACCGGATCTGTATCAGCAATTGATGCTACTAAATTAACTAGAGGTATGGCAACTTCTGCTTCAGACTTGTTGGTTGGTAAAGCTGCTGGTGTAAGCGTTATTACAGATGGTGGCGCTCCAGGTGCTGGTGCAACTATTCGTATCCGTGGTGGATCTTCTATGTCTGCAAGTAATGATCCGTTAATTGTTATTGATGGTGTACCTGTTGATAATAACAGCATTAGTGGTATGTCAAATCCATTGTCTACAATTCATCCTAATGATATTGAAAGTTTCACTATTTTAAAAGATGCGTCATCTACAGCTATTTATGGATCTAGAGCATCTAACGGTGTAATTATTATTACAACAAAGAAGGGTAAAGCCGGAAAAGTTAAAGTAACTTATGATGGTAATTTCTCAGTAAGTACTAAAACAAAGACTGTAGACATGATGGATGCAGCCACATTTACTAACTATATAACAAGTACTTTTGGTGCTACCAGTGATCAGGCTAAAGCTCTTGGTACTGCTTCTACAGACTGGCAGAAAGAAATATTCAGAACAGCTTTAAGTACAGACCATAACGTAAGTGTCTCAGGTTCTGTTCCTAATATGCCTTACCGTGTTTCTGCTTCTTATACCAACGAAAATGGTATCTTGAAAACATCAAATATGGAACGTGCTACTGGTGCTATCAGTTTGAGCCCAAGCTTGTTTGATAAGAAACTTAATATTCAGTTGAATGTAAAAGGTATATATAATACCAATAGATTTGCCGATCAAGGAGCTATTGGTTCTGCAACACAGTTTGATCCAACTCAACCTGTTTATGCTGATACTCCTTATGGTAATGGATATTATATGTCATTGAAAGCTTCTGATGGTAAACCTATTGACATCGGTTTAGCTAATCCAGTTGCAATACTTAATCAAAAACATGATGAATCTACTGTATACAGAAGTATTGGTAATGCTCAATTTGATTATAAAATGCATTTTTTACCTGATTTACGTGCGAATCTTAATGTAGGTTACGATGTATCCAAGGGTGAAGGTGATGTAATTATAGACGATAATTCTCCAATGAGTTATGTTCAAGGAAACTATAAGTCAGGTTGGGGAGATAATAAACATTATTATCAGCTAAAACGTAATACTTTACTTGATTTCTATTTGAACTATAAAAAAGAAATAGGAATTCATAGTGTTGATGCAATGGCTGGATATTCCTGGCAACATTTTTATAATACATCATATAATGAATATCCATATTCAGAAGCTAAGGCAAAATCTGTAGGTGTAGCAACTTATAAAGATGGCGATGATTATTCTTCTGAGAGTTATTTGGTATCTTTCTTTGGTCGTTTAAATTATTCATTGTTAAATCGTTATTTACTAACATTTACTTTGAGAGATGATGGTTCTTCTCGTTTTAATCCAGATAATCGTTGGGGATTGTTCCCATCTGCGGCTTTTGCATGGAAAATTAATGAAGAAGCATTCTTAAAGGATTCTAAAGTAATCTCTGATTTGAAACTTCGTTTAGGTTACGGTATAACAGGTCAGCAAAACCTTGGACAAGGTGATTATCCATACATGGCCAGATATACTTATAGTAAAGCCGGAGCGAACTACTATTTTGGAGATACCATGGTTGGTTTAATTCGTCCAGAAGCTTATGATTCAAATTTGAAATGGGAAGAAACTACAACTTATAATGTTGGTCTTGATTACGGATTACTTCATAACAAAATCACTGGATCTCTTGATCTATATTACAGAAAGACAAAAGATTTGTTGAATACAGTTTCTATTGCAGCAGGTACTAACTTTAGTAATGAATTACTTACTAATATGGGTGAATTGGAAAATAAGGGTATTGAATTTACCGTTAACGCTCATCCTGTTACTACTAAAGATTGGAATTGGACTGTTGGATACAATGTATCATACAATAAGAATAAAATTACTAAGTTGACTATTAATGATGATCCTAACTATGTTGGTGTTATTCATGGAGGAATTGATGGTGGTACTGGTAATAAAATAATGATTCATAGTGTAAATCATTCATATAATTCATTCTATGTTTATGAACAAGTGTACAAACAGGATGGTTCTCCAGTAGAAGGTGCATATGTTGATCAGAACGGTGATGGACAAATCAATGAGAAAGACTTAATTCGCTATAAGAAAGCTGCTCCAGATGTATTTATGGGATTATCTTCACAATTATCATATAAAAACTGGGATTTTCAATTTGCATTACGTGCTAATTTAGGTAATTATGCATATAATAATGTGCAGTCTAACCGTGAATCATCATCAACAGCATTTGACCCATCTGGTTTCTTAAAGAATCGAATGAATAGTGCATTAACTACTAATTTTGTAGATCCACGTTATCAGTCAAGCTACTATATTCAAAATGCATCTTTCCTGAGAATGGATAATATCTCTTTAGGATATACATTTAATAAATTGTTTAATAGCAATCAGACAGCACGTATTTATTGTACAGTTCAAAATCCTTTCGTTATAACTAAATATAAAGGAATTGACCCTGAATTCAATAATGATGGTATTGATAATAACATTTATCCTCACCCACGTGTATATATGGTTGGCTTGAGTCTTAACTTTTAATCTGTAATATATATGAAAACATTAAAATATAAATCTTTGGCCTCCGCATTATTCATTAGTATGATAATGGGAACCTCATCTTGTACTAATGACTTGAACACGGTGCCTTTGGACCCGCAAGATGTAGTATCGGAGCTTGTATTCAGTAATACAATTGATGCATATCAGCAAAGTCTGGCAAAAATTTATGCAGGACTTGCTATGAGTGGTAATGCCGGTGGAGATGGAGATTCAGACGTTGCCGGAGTTGATGGTGGTAGCCAGGCTTCTTTCTTACGAGGACTTTGGAATTTACAGGAACTTACTACAGATGAGGCTCATTGCTGCTGGAATGATGTTGGTATACCTGATTTTAATAATAATTCATGGAGTTCATCTAATGTATTTATCAAAGGCCTTTATTATCGTCTTTATTATCAGGTAAATCTGGCAAATGCTTTCCTTCGTGAAACAACTGATGAAAAGTTAGCTTCTCGTGGTGCTGACGAAACAGTTAAGACTCAAGTGAAAACATATCGTGCAGAAGCTCGTTTTATGCGTGCACTTGCATATTATTACCTTCTTGATATGTTTAGAAACGTTCCTTTCGTAACAGAAACAAGTACTGTTGGTACAACATTGCCTCAGCAAATTATGGCGAATGACTTGTTTGCTTATGTTGAAAAAGAACTTACTGAATGCGTTTCTGATATGCAAGATCCTACTGTAGGTTATAATGCCAGTTATGGACATGCAAACAAAGCTGCTGCCTGGTCATTATTATCACGCTTGTATTTGAATGCAAAGACTTATATTGGTACTGATAAATATACTGAATGTATTACTTATTGCAATAAAGTAATTACTGCCGGTTATACTTTGGAACCTGTTTATGCTAATATGTTTAAGGCAGATAATGATCACTCTAAAGAAATGATTCTTCCAATTCGTTATGAAGGTGTAAATACTCAGACATGGGGTGGTATGACTTTTCTACTTTGTAGCGGCGAACCTTCAAGTATGCAATCTGCGGTTAATGCAGTTGGTGCATGGCAAGGTAATCGTGGTCGTTCTTCTATGCTAAAAACATTTGAAAAGGAAAATGGATATAATTTTGATACAAGAAAATCGATGCTCCATACAGAGTTGACTACAAATATTGAGATTGCTAGTCCTGGATTGTATACAAATAATGGTATTCCTGTAGTTAAATATTACAATGTTAATAAAGATGGCTCACTTCCAGCTAGTAACATTGCTTATACAGACTTCCCATTGTTCCGTTTAGGTGAAATCTATCTGAATTATGCTGAAGCAGTATTAAGAGGAGGAACTGGTGGTGACAAAACTACTGCTTTGAAATATGTAAATGATCTTCGGGCACGTGCCTATTCAGATATAGATGAAGCGCCAATAGCAACGAGTGAATTGACTCTAGACTTTATATTAGAAGAAAGAGGACGTGAATTCTTCTTTGAAGCTCAACGTCGCACAGACTTAGTTCGTTTTGGTAAATATTCTGGTTCTTCTTATGTATGGCCTTGGAAAGGTGGCGTAGCTGCAGGTAAATCTATTTCGGATATATATAATGTATTCCCAATTCCGGCAGATGATATGGGTGCTAATACTAATTTAGTCCAGAATTCTGGATATTAATGATTGTTTTCAAAATTTATAAATGAATTATAATATGAAAAAATTAAATATATTTCTGATCGCTCTTTGCTGCACTTGCTTTTTTGCTTGCGAAGAAGAAGATAAGGTAATGATGAGCGACACAATCATTTCTCCTGTGCTGGAGCAACTCTTGCCAGAGAATCTTGTGATTACCGAAACAACTGATTTAACAAACAAGGTTGGAAAGTGGCAATGGGAAGCAGCTGATTATGGTTATGCCGCTGCTGCAAATTATACTATCCAGGCAGATGCTCATGGAGGTACCTTTGAAAAACCGATAGAACTGGCTTCGTCTACAACTACGTCTGCAGTTATTACAGCTGCTATGCTTAACTCTGCTGCTGCGAACTTTACGATAGATTCAAAGCCGCTCACAATAGATATACGCTTGAAAACTGTTGTCTCTTCAAGTAGTGGTAATGCAGCTATTTCAACAGTTTATTCAAATGTACAAACTATTACCTTTACTCCGTATATTGCAGAAATTCCAGTAAAGGATCCTCTTTATATTGTAGGTGATGCGCTATATAGCTGGGATAATAATAATACTAATTTTGGTAAAGGACTTCAGGTTATGTTTGCCGGCAATAGCCTCCCAGGTGAGAAAATCTATACTTATACAGGATACTTTAAAGCTTCGGGTGGATTTAAATTAATAATCAAAGCCGGCGACTGGGATCATTGTTATGCTTATGCAAGTGATGGTAAAATCGGAGCAAATAATGCAGGTGGCAATTTCCCTGCTCCCGCTACTGCAGGTTATTATACACTTACAGTTAATTTGACTACTCTTTCTTATTCAATGGTTCCATATACAGGATCTACTGCAACTACCTATACTAAAATTGGTTTGATAGGTGATGCAACTCCAACTGGTTGGGATAGTGATACAGCTTTGGAACAAAATATTCCACATGTTTGGAGTCTTCAAAAAATTCAATTGACTGCTGGTAAGACTGTTAAATTTAGAGCAAACAACGCTTGGGATGTAGCGTGGGGAACAGGTACTCCAAGTACTTATTTCTTGCCATTTGGTATTGCTAGTACTGCTGGAGGTAACATAACTATTGAAAAATCTGGTGATTACTTTGTTTCATTCAATGATTTAACTAATCATTATATACTTGTCAGACTAGAAAAAATGCCATAATTATTTCGTGAGAATAATTAACTATAAAAAAAGCACTCGTACATTCTACGGGTGCTTTTTTTATGCAACCATGCAATCGTTTGCAATTTAAAGTATCTTCAATTATTTTTATATTATAATAAAGATAGTTATTAATTTTTATCTTTGTTTTGTAGACTGAGTTTAAATCCAAATACTTGTTATACCATGAAAAAACTAATACTTATATTCTTATTATTATTTCCTGTTTTATTGAATGGACAGGTGGTTACAACTGATCCGTTATTTCCAACCGAAGGGAAATCTGTCACAATTACTTTTGATGCGTCCAAAGGAACTGCAGGATTAAAAGATTATGCAGGTGATGTTTATGCTCATACAGGTGTTGTTACTGATCAGAGCAATGGAGGATGGGTTTATGTTAAGTCCGCATGGGACGTAAATATACCTGATTGTAAAATGACTCCTTTGGGAAATAACATATACACGCTAACTATTCCTAATATCAGAACATATTATGGTGTGCCTTCTGGTGAAAAAATACTTAAACTAGCCTTTGTTTTTCGTTCCTCAACAGGAAGTCCCGAAGGAAAGGGTGATGGAGGAACTGATATTTTCTGTCCGGTTTATGAAGATGGACTGCAGCTTCTTATTACAGAACCAACTGGTGATGAATTGATTAAAACATCTAAAACCTATAATTTAAAGGCTGTTACATCAGAATCGGCCGATTTAAAGTTTTATGTGAATAATTCAGTAATTGCATCTCAAAGTAATGTTACCGCTCTTACTTCTTCGTATACAGTTTCTTCTCCAGGTAGTTATACAATAAAGGCTGAAGCTACTGCTGGCGGGAAAACTGTTACAGCTACTCGTTTAATTACCTATAAAGGTTCAGTGGTATACAGTCCACTACCTGCAGGAGTTGACAAAGGAATTAACTATGCAGCTGATGGCAAAAGCGCAACATTGGTATTTTACACACCTTATCCTAGTACTGACACATCAAACAAGGTAAGTGATATTTATGTAATTGGAGATTTTAATAACTGGACACCGATGGCTGAATATATGATGTATCGTAGTACTGAAGTTTCCAGAAGTGATGATTCTTGGTGGATTACTGTCCCAAATCTAGAACCTGGCAAAGAATATGGTTTTCAATACCTAGTTTCATATAAAAATGGTGATGTAAAACGAATTGCAGATCCTTATTGTCAAAAGATACAAGATCCCTGGAATGACAAATGGATTAATCAATATAGTGAAATTTATCCGGGATTAGCGACTTATCCAGAAGATAAGACCAGCGATATTGTGTCTGTTTTGCAACCGGGAAAAGCTACCTATAACTGGCAAGCAACTAATTTTACTACTCCTGCAAAAAATAATATGGTTGTATATGAGTTACTATTGCGAGATTTCACAGAAGGGAAGAGTCTCTCAACTGCTATTAGCAAGCTTGATTATTTAAAAGATTTAGGCGTAAATGCTATCGAATTGATGCCTATTACTGAATTTGATGGGAATAACAGTTGGGGATATAATCCATGTTTCTACTTTGCTCCAGATAAGGCTTATGGTACAGAGTCAAATTATAAGCTTTTTGTTGATGAGTGCCATAAGCGCGGTATTGCTGTTCTTTTGGATATGGTTCTTAATCACGCCACAGGAAATAATCCAATGGCTAAACTTTATTGGAATAGTACAACTAGCAAGACTTTAGATGCTAATCCCTGGTTTAACGTGAATGCCCCTCATCCTTATAGTGTGTTCAATGATTTTAAGCACGGATATACAGGAACTAAAGATTACTTTAAACGAGTAATGAAATACTGGATTCAGGAGTTTCATGTGGATGGATATCGTCTTGACTTATCAAAAGGGTTAACTGATAATTCTTCTACTGAGGCTACAGCCGGGAATTATGATCAGACACGAATTGATAATATTACTGAATACTATAATGCTGCTAAAGAAGTAAAGCCGGATGTTTTATTTATTCTTGAACATTTCTGCACAGATTCAGAAGAAAAAGCTCTTTCGGATAATGGGATGATTTTATGGAATAAGATGAATGATGGTGGAAAATCAATAGCTAAAGGAACGAATGCAGACTTAAGTTCAATGAATGTCTCTACACGTACTCAGGTTGCATACATGGAAAGTCACGATGAAGAAAGAATTGGGTATGAAGCGATAGCTAATGGGGTGACCAAAAATGATCTAGCTTCTACAATGAAGCAGCTTTCTTCGGAAGCTGCACTTTTCTTTACTGTACCTGGACCTAAAATGATATGGCAGTTTGGTGAACTTGGATATGATTATTCTATCTATGAAGGAGGAGACAGAATGGCTATAAAACCAGTGAAATGGGATTTTATGGATATACCCGAACGTTTGAATTTGTATAAAACATATAGCCGGGTGCTTAACTTACGTTTGAAATATCCTAATGCTTTTACTCAGGGAACAATAACCAGAAATCTATCAACGAGTGATTGGGATAAAGGCAAAAGTGTAACAATCTCGCATAATGATTTGAATGTGGTTGAAGTTTCAAATTTAAAAGATGTGGTGATAACTCCTACAGTTACTTTCCCCAAAACGGGTATTTGGTATGATCTGATGACTGGCGAGCAATTAAATGTAACTTCAGCGACAACGAATATTACTATACCTGCTCATGGATTCTTATATTATATTGATCGTCAGACAACCTTTCCTTCAGTTGGAATTGAAAATATTGAAAACAATGTTAGGGTAATTGCTTATTATGATGCTTCGACATCTGACATAAAAGTAATTGCTGGTAAAGACGTAAAGAATATAAAGGTTTATACAATCAATGGTATGCTGCTAAAAAATGTAGATAATCAGGCGTTTATTGAAGCTTCAGGTTTATCTTCTGGCTGTTATTTAGTACATGCTCAATTAGTTGATGGAACATTGAGTACATTTAAGATAATGAAGTAAAGCTTTTAAATATAAGATAATTCCAGATTTGATCATGGGAATAATTTTGTTTAGCAAATGTTTTATTGAGATTCAGAGTTAATAATAACCATCAGTTTGAACTGAGTTGCATTGTCTGACTATGGTTTTATCTTTATAATAAAAAAAGGAAGTTGAAATAACCAACTTCCTTTTTTTATTATGGCTTCAGTTTAAACATCAGCTACATTTCCCGATCTCTTTAATACGCCCCAGGTTTGCAGCTCTCCTTTTATGGCTTTTTTAAAGCTTTTGAAAAGAACGACATACATTATCCAGCGATAACAGAATCTTTGAGGGATAATCCAGATAAGCTTTGTTATTCTTTCTTTTTCAAAGATAAAGGCTAGTACAGAAATACTTATATCTACAAGCATAAATAATAAGTAATATATTCCTATTTTAGCAGCATTTCCAGAAAAAATTCCTATCAACATAAAAATATCAGCTAATGGAGAGAAGAAAGGAATTATGAATTGAAATATAAGAATATTAGGCATAGCCCATATACCTAAACCTTTGTATTTCTTATCGAGTAAGATATCTCTATGTTTCCAGAAGGTTTGCATCACTCCAAAAGTCCATCTGGTTCGCTGTTTAATAAACTGCTTGATTTTTTCCGGAGCCTCAGTCATAGCAATTGCCTTGTTTTCATTTTCTATCGTATATCCAGCTTTCAAGATGCGAATAGTTAAATCGCAATCTTCAGCTAGTGTGTCGGTAGTAAAGCCTCCTGCTTCGTTAATTGCTGCTTTCTTAAATGCTCCAATTGCACCGGGAACAACAGTGATAGCATTAATATTGGCATAAGCCAATCTATCAAAATTCTGACTGGTAATATATTCAATAGCCTGCCATTTGGTAAGAAGATTTATCTGATTACCCACTTTAACGTTTCCGGCTACCGAGCCAATATTTTGGTTATTGTCTTTATCCAGAAAATGCATAATCATCAGTGATACAGCATTGGAGTAAAGTTTGGTATCTGCATCAATACATACCACATACTCTGCATTTGTTTGCATAATACCATAATTCAGAGCAGAAGCCTTGCCACCGTTTGTTTTAGTGAATATCTTTATCTTCTCATTAAGAGATAGTGCATTGTATACTTTTTTATAGGTTTCATCTTTACTTCCGTCGTCAACAAAGATTATATTAAAGTTAGGATAATCTTGCTTTAACAGGTTATTTAATGAAGATACTGCATTTACTTCCTCATTATAAGCTGGGACAATAATGGAAACCAATGGCGCATTTCCCAGTAACTTATCATTGTATTTTATGTCTCTGTTTTTATGCTTTTCTCTAATAGTAAGCACCATCATGAATATTAACCTGCCTATTCCCAGAATAATGAATATAATAAATAGTGAAGTTAAGAAGTTAGTGACCCAATAAGTAAGCTCGGCCAGTGCCAAGTTAGATTGCATTACATAATAACCACTTCCCTTTGGCACAGGTGGCATTAACTGTTCCTTTGTTTTATTAAGCAGTGTAGAAAGGTTGGTAAAAGTATACCCCCTTTTCTGAAAATATTTAATAATCATAGGAAGTGCTTTCACAGTTTCTTTCCTTGTTTCACCTCCTGCATCATGCAATAAAATGATATTGCCTCGTTTTTCTTCAACAGCCTTCACTACTCTTAAAAAGATTGTATTAGCATTTACGCCCACTTGCCAATCTTCAGGGTCAATATTCTCGCCAATATCTAAATAATTCTGTTCTCTTGCCAAGGCAACAGGAACAATTTCTTCCATTGTTACCGGTTCACTATCTGCATTGTAAGGAGCTCTGAATAGGATAGTGCTATGACCAGTTATACATTCAATTAGTAATCTGGTAAGTTTAAACTCAATTAAGGCTCTTTCTGCTGTAATATTAGCAACATTTCTGTGAGTGAAAGTGTGGTTACCTATGAGATGGCCTTCTTTATAGATCCTGTCAAGAATAGGCAGATTCTTTTCAGCTTGTAGTCCCACAACAAAAAATGCTGCCGGAACATGATACTTTGCTAAAATATCAAGAATTTGAGGAGTGTATGTTTCATCAGGCCCATCGTCAAAGGTTAGCACCAAATTTGTTTGTGGAGCCTCGCCATATTTTCTTATCTGATAGGTACTTGGGATTTTTATATAATGTTCTTCAGAAATAAGCATATCAGTGCTATCCATTTCTGTAATGATTTTCCCTGGATGAGGAGTGTTTAATACATCAAGAACTTCTCCGTCGCCTAGATAATCTACATCATTGATCATTTTTACATCTTCCAGGTCTTTTTTGCTAATGCTTTTTGCTGCATCCTTTGATATGTCTTTATTATAGAATCTCCATACTCTGTTATCTTCACTACCAAGTCTCCAGATACCAAAACCAGCCAATCCATATTCTGTACCAAACCTCATGGTATTAAAGTGAGTGGCTGCATCTGTAAAATAGACCTGATGTACTATGTTCCTGTCATCTTTATAGGCATAATTCAGGTTATAAGTATTATTATCAAAATTAATTTTAGATTTACTAGCTGAAGCTCTTGAAAGTGCTTGTTGGTAAGTAACATTTGGCGTTGAATTTGCAGATGCAGGCCAGTCGTAACCAAAAGCACCAAGACCTAGAATTATTTTTTCTGCGGGCACTTTCTTCGCTAAATCGTCAACAGTGGCTTCAATCCATTTCTGTGAGCTAATTGGTCCCGGATCGTTGTCTGAAGAATACTCATCATAAGCCATTAAAAACAGATAATCGTTATATTTGGCTAGTTCTTTAATGTTATAATCTTCATTAAAAGGCATTATATCTTGGGTAACTAATAAGCCCTTTAAATGAAATGCCGCAGAGAATTCCTTGACAAACTGAATTAAATATTCATCGCTCTTCTCGTTAAGTGATTCTAAGTCGAGGTTAATACCTACGAAATTATTTTTGATACATTGAGCTAATACTTCACTTATAATTTTTTTTCTTTTCTTTTCACTATGAAGAATACGGCCTATGGCTTCGGATCTGAATTCGCGTTCAAAATTGTTACTTAGCATTGGCATAATAGGAACTCCGCTTTTCTTCATCAGATTATATCCTTGTACATCAACATTTGTTTTTAATGCATCTGTTTTTGGATCTATGAAGAACCACTCAGGCATTATTAAGTTGAGGTTTCGGATATTCCTTTTTAAAGAAAAGAAAGATTGCGGATCCCACGCAACATAAAATGCTGAACGGATTCCTGCAGGAAATCTGTCCCAACCGTTAATGACTTTGTTTTTATTTGTATCATTTATGGTATTCTGAAACTTCTTATATTTGTTTAATCTAGTTTGCTTCTCTTTTTCATAATTAGTATGTAACTTCTTATCAGAAATATAATCTCTAAAGCCCTTATACTCTTTTGATAATTTTGTTTCCTGCATAAATGGTTTAGAAGCCGTGATTACACTTCTATAGTCCTGCCTGAATGGAAGATTCGGACTCTTATCAATGATCAACATAATAATTAATGCTGCAATAAGAATAGCTGCAATAAAAAATAAAAGCCTCATGCTCCATTTAAACTTCTTCCATCTTAAGGTGCTCTCAGTTTGGAAAACCTGCTTCCCCATCTTTTTATTATAATGTTTATGTGAATTTTATATAATCTAAAATTAGTCGGCAAATATAGACAAAAAGTATTTATGTACTTTCGTCTTATTGGTAGTTTTATTCTTCTTTAAACTTAGAGCTTTTATTCGTTTTATTTTTGCAGAAAAGTGTACTGCTATATAATATATAGTGTAGAGTAAATTGCAGTATACTGTACACCTATTAATAAATATCCGGTTAATAATTGCTCTAGATATACTTAATAAATAGTTAATGTATAAAGAAAACAAATCTATTATAAAGAATATTTTAAAATTTACATTAACAAGATAAAATCCTTATCTTAGCTCCGTGTTTAATTATTAGTGCAAAATGAAGAAATTTTTATCAATTATCTTATCTGTGTTATTCCTGTTGTTTTCATCTAACGTTGATGCTAGAAAAAGAAAACATCATCATCGTCGTACCGCAAAAAGGAGTGTACGTATTGTTGATAAAACGCCTGTTGTTCCAAGGATCGTTGATGGTATATGTGGTATTGATGTGTCACACTATCAGGGGAATATTGATTGGGATAAGGTGACTAATTATGAGAATAACCCAATAAAATTTGTCTATGTAAAGGCTACAGAAGGAAGCACTATTAGAGATGAATACTATGACAGGAATCTTATGTTGGCTAGGGAGAAGGGACTCTTAGTGGGGAGCTACCATTATTTCACTTCCAGATCAACAGCGGAAGAACAGTTTGAGAATTTTAAACAAACTGCTAATAAAGAACATCAGGATCTTATTCCTGTGGTTGATATTGAAGAATGTAAATACTGGACACCAGATATTTTTCACAAAAATCTTCAGGTTTTTTTAAATGAAGTTGAGGCTCATTATGGAAAAAAACCGGTAATATATACCATGCCTTCTTTTTATAATCACTATTTGGTGGATCGTTACAAGGATTATAAAATATTTATAGCTCAATATGGGGATGGAAGTCCGGAACTGATTGATGGCAATAACTGGCATATATGGCAGTATACCCGTAGGGGAAAGATTGATGGCATTCGTGGGAATGTGGATGTAAATGCAATTAATCCGGGATGTGATCATAACGAAATCTTGCTCTATCAAAAATCAGATGTAAAAGAAAGTGTGGAGAAGAAAGAACTTGTGCCCAATCCAGTGCCAGTTCCTGTGAGTTAATATTATTTGAGTACTAAACCGTTATAGGTCATCCAATAGAATAACATTTCTGTATATGAAATCTTAATATTTAGGATGAGACAACATAAAACAAGAGTGGCTGTATCAATGAAAGATACAGCCACTCTTGTTTTCCATTAAATGCTCTATTTTTCCTTATAGCTCAACAATCATTGACTGTTTTGGCAAGAGTGTCAGATCTTTAGTTAAATCGACACTTCCTTCGTTTATAATATCTTTGCCTGTAGTGGCGTCCTTTATTACTTCAATATAAGACTTAATTGGTAGTACTTGTTCTTTGTTTGTTCCGTTTAAAATAACCAAAGTTGTTTTTCCTCCGAAACTGCGAGCGAATACATAAATGCCATTCTGTAGTAGAAAATGCTTCATTGTTCCTTTGGCTATAACTTCATTACCCTTTCTCCAATGAAGAATTTTGCTTATATAATCAAAGGCTTCATTTTGAAGCTGTGTGCGCCCTTCCTTGGTAAATGCATTTTGAGCATCATCATTCCAACCTCCAGGGAAATCCTTGCGTACATTTCCGTCGCTAACATTCTTTCTGCCGTTCATCATTATTTCCGTACCGTAATAAAGTTGGGGAATGCGTCGGGTAGTAAGCAGCAATGTAACAGCTTGCTTTAATTCTGCAAGGTCATTCCCATCTTCCAAAAAGCGGTTCGTATCATGATTATCAAGGAATGCCATTACTGATAATGGATTAGGGTAGAGGAAGTCATATACAAAACTGTTATATATACGGTTTAGTCCTTTGCCATCTTCATTACTTTCTTCATTTTTAGCTTGGTTCATTTTATCAAAGAAGCTGAAATCCATAACTGTTTTCAGGTTTGAGTTACGTGGAGCGGCCAACTTAGAGTCTTTTTGCCAGTAAGCAGTATAGGCCGGTTCGGTATTCCAGGACTCGCCAACTACATTAAAATTAGGATATTCTTCATTTAACTCTTTCATCCATTTAGCCATTGCATCGAAGTCGGCATATGGGTATGTATCCATACGAATTCCATCAATGCCTGCATATTCAATCCACCAGAAACTATTCTGAATAAGGTAACGAAGTACGTGTGGGTTACGCTGATTTAAATCGGGCATTGTGCGTACAAACCATCCATCGTTCATTGTTTTAAAATCATAATCAGATGCATAAGGGTCAATGTGTGGAGTTAACTTAAAATTGGTCTGAACAAAATTCTTTTCATAATCCGGAAAGTTAAACCAGTCATGAGAAGGCATATCTATTAGCCATGGATGTTCGGAACCACAGTGATTGAAAATCATATCCATTACAATCTTAAGTCCCTTTTCGTGAGCTTTATCAATTAAGCCTTTATATTCATCATTAGTTCCCAGACGAGAATCTACTTTATAATAGTTTGTTGTAGCATATCCGTGGTAAGAGCCCCCATTCATACTATTTTCAAGAACAGGGGTAAACCATAATGCGGTAACTCCTAAATTATTAAAATAATCCAGATGATTCTGTATTCCTGCAAGATCGCCTCCATGACGTGCATTCGGATCTTGTCTATCTGTTGTGGCAGGAGACAATGTTTTATTATTATCATTGTTCTGATTTCCGTTGGCAAAACGATCAGGCATTAACATATAAAGAACATCAGATGCGTCAAATCCAATTCGCTCACAACCTTTTTTTGATCTTTGTTTAAGTTCGTAATACTTGATGTTCTTTTTATTTTTTTGAGTGAAAGTCAACTCAACTTTGCCAGCCTTTACATCTTTATCAAGTGTGAGGTATACCAATAGGTAGTTGGGACTTTCCAACTTTATCACACTACTTAAAGAAACGCCTGGGTAGCGTACAGAAACATCTGACGAAGCAATATTCTCTCCATATACCATCAATTGTAGTTCTGGGTTCTTCATTCCTACATACCAGAAAGATGGTTCAATCTTATCTATTTTTCCAGTGGCATGCATAGCGGCTACCATTACAAACAAGAAGAATGTTAAAAAGGTTTTTCTCATGGTTTTAATTAATATGTTATAAGGCGAATGTACGTAAAATATTTGTGTTCTC
>Ga0183099_1000080_pt1 | contig 97631 bp, 88 predicted proteins | sample Biomet1_FD_127788 | JGI IMG/M metagenome (GOLD analysis project Ga0183099, IMG submission 127788) | Microbial communities from bioreactor (seeded with anoxic lake sediment) at LBNL, California, USA - Biofuel metagenome 1 | ecosystem: Engineered > Bioreactor > Anaerobic > Unclassified ...
GATGCCATCTATTCAAGCCTACGAAGGATGTCTCCATCCTTTTGCGGCAGCGGTCTATGTCCTGCCAGTAGCCTCACCTACCGGTATCGACGACCCCAGTATAGGCACGGCAAAGAATGGCCGCAAGACAAAAGAGCATTATCGACATTTTACTGAACAAACGCCTAAAAGACTTATCCAAGTAGCTTAGAGAAAAGGACAATTCTTTTCTTCAAAAATCAAATGAAGAGGGTGGTCGCCGCGTTTTGGCATTCGGCGAGGTAAGTGGCCACGCCGACGTAATCGATCCCCTCGATCAGTTCTTCTCTCTTAATGCCCATGATGTCCATCGACATCGTGCAGGCCAAGAAGCGAACTCCGGCCTTTTGGGCATTAGCTAGTTGTTCCTCGAGGACGGGAACGTTTTTGTTTTTCATGACCCCGCGCATCATGGCCGAACCCATGCCGGCCATGTTCATCTTCGACAGCTTGAATTTCTTCGCGCCTTTCGGCATCATCCAGCCAAACATCCGCTCGATGAGGGTTTTCTTCACGTGCGGGGCTTTCGGCTTCCTAAGGAGGTTGAGGCCCCAGAAAGTGCAGAAAACCGTGGCGGGTTTGCCCATGGCTCTCGTGCCTTGGGCGATGATCATGGCCGCGAGGGCTTTGTCCATGTCGCCGCTAAAGAGGACGATGGTGGTGCCACCGTTATTCGGAACGCCCGGTTTCGCCTCAATGGCGCCCGGCCCTTTTTCTACCACCGCTGTGATCTTTCCATCCTTAATCTCATTGGAGATGATGGTGTTCCCCGTCGTCTTGGCCCAGAGCTCGATGTCCGAAGTAAAACCACAATCGGAGGCCGTGATCTTTATCCTTTGGCCCGGAGCGAGTTTCTCGGAAGCCTTCGCGGCCTCCATGATGGGACCGGGGCACTGTAAGCCCGTCGCGTCGATTTCCACGACTCTCTCGTTATTTCTTTCGGCCATCGGTTTTTCCTCCTGCGTTTCCGCTTGGTTAGGCTTTTCGTAATGAAGGGCTTTGTAAAGTCTCATCCCGCCTTCGACGTTGTAGATGTTGGTGTAACCGTGGTTTACGGCAATGCGGATCCATTGATAAGCCGTCAGACCGACATTGCAGTAGACGATGATTTTGGCGCCTTTGTCCTTCGGCAGTTTGTCGAGGTTATCCCGCAAAGTGACGAAGGGGATGTTGACGGCGCCTGGCAGGCGGTCTAAAGAGAATTCCAAGGTCGTTCTCGCATCGACGAGAAGGGCATCCTTCTTTTCCCTATCGACGGACGACAACGGTATCTGCTTGAACTGACCTTCGAGAAGGTTCCTCGCCGCGTAACCGGCGATATTGACGATGTCCTTGGCCATGCCATACGGCGGAGCGTAGGAAAGCTCTAAATCTACGAGGTCCTGGACCTTCAAACCGGCCTGAAGAGCCGTCGCGATGACATCGATGCGTTTTTCCACGCCTTCGAGTCCCACCGCCTGAGCGCCGAGGAGTTTCCCATCCCGGGGATCAAAGATTACTTTCAAGGTGATCATCGAAGCGCCCGGATAGTACCCGGCATGCTGGTTCCGTTCCATCATCACCGATTGGTGGGGGATTCCCTTCTTCTCGCATAAGGCCTCGCTATAGCCGGTGGAGGACCCGGTTTGGGAGAACACCTTCAGAACTGAAGTCCCGATGGCGCCTTTATAGGTATAAGGAAGACCGTTGATGACGTCAGCCACGAGGCGGGCTTGGCGATTGGCCGGACCCGCAAGGGCGATGTGAGTAATCGTTCCATCGATGGGGTCCTTCACCGCCGCGACGTCCCCGATGGCGTAAATATCCGGATTCGTTTTTCCGGTTTTCTCGTCGAAGGTTTCCATTTTCTCGTTGGTGAGAACGTAGCCGTCGGAGGTAAGCCGTAAGCCCGCTCCCTTGGCGAGGGCGTTCTCCGGCACCACGCCGATGGAAAGGATAACGAGGTCAGCCGGGATCTTGTCTCCCGTACTGAGAACGACGGTATGACCATCATCCTCGAACTTGGAAAGCGAAACGCCTGTCCTTAAATCGACGCCATGGGAGAGCAATTCGTTCTCCAGGAAACGGGCCATCTCAGTGTCAAACGGTGGGAGGATTTGATTCTTGCCTTCCACCAATGTCACGGTTAAGCCGCGTTCGCGGAGGTTTTCGGCCGTCTCGACTCCGATGAAGCCGCCCCCCACAACCAAGGCGGTCTTGGCGCCTTTTTCGAGAGCGGCATAAATCGCATCGACGTCTTCGATGTTGCGTAAATAGTAGACATTCTGCGCTTTCTCTAGTCCCTCAAAGGGGATTTTCCGAGGCGAAGCGCCGGTGGTGATGATGAGTTTGTCAAAAGTCTCTTCGTATTCGGCGCCACCCGCAAGGTCTTTGACCTTAACCGTTTTCGTCAGGGGGTCGACCGCCACCGCTTCGGAATGGATGCGGACGTCTAGGTTAAATTTGGCATGCAGAGACTCAGGGGTCTCTTGAAGCAAACGGGCTCGGTCTTTGATGACTCCGCCTAGGTAATAGGGAAGGCCGCAGTTGGCAAACGAAACGTAACCGCTCCGTTCGAGGATGATGATTTGATCTGTTTCCGATAACCGACGCAGTCTCGTCGCCGCAGTGGCTCCGCCAGCCACGCCGCCGATAATAAGTATTTTTCTCATGAGGTGAATACCTCCTTTTCGTCGTTATTAGATTAGGTCATCAATTGACATATGTCAAAAAATATACTAGGATTGCACCGTGTCTAGACCCAAGAAAAACCGTTGTGTCATCGAGGCTCCCCGCTTCCGCTGCTTTGGGGCTAAGGGACGATGCGACGCCCCCTCTATCGAGATGAGTGTCGACGAATACGAAACCATCTTCCTCTTAGATGGGAGAGGCCTTTCGCAAGAAGAAACGGCTTTTCGGATGGGGGTCGCCCGCACGACTGTGACGGCCATTTACCGAACAGCCCGGAAAAAGATCGCCGATTATCTCGAAAACGGCAAACGGCTTTCCATCGATGGTGGCTGCTATTCGCTCGAGGACGGACTCTCGAAAACCGGAATCAAGGATCTCAAGAAAGGAACAATTATGGGTATGAAAATCGCTGTCAGTTTCGAAAAGGAGGAGGTTTTCCAGCACTTTGGGCAAACCCCGTCTTTCAAGTTCTATCAGATTGAAAAGGGCAAGGTGAATGCCACCAGCATGGAAGCGACGAATGGAACAGGGCATAAAGACCTGATCCCTTGGTTAAAAAGTCGCCAAGTTGACACCCTCATCTGCGGAGGGATCGGCGAAATGGCCATCTCTCTATTAAAGGAAAACGGCATCGCCTGCATGGCGGGCGTAGAAGGTTCCGCCGACGAGGCCGTCAAAAAGTTGCTCGCGGGCGAGCTCGAATGCGTCTGCGAGCCGACCTGCGACTGCCACGACCATCACTAGAAGAGAAAAGCTATCGGGTTTCGACCAGATAGCTTTTTCTTAAGGCTTCGAAATCGACCTCTAGTTCCTTTCTTAGAAAGGCTTCGAGACCACCATAGGATTCGTCGATGATCGCCAGGGCCCCGCGAAGGTAGGCCTCCTTAACGGAAAAGACGTCGTTAATGATTCGGAGGGCTTTCCGTTTTTTGCCTAGTGGCGCCTTAAGGAAAACTAAAGGCGAAAGGTTGCGGATCCGCCGCGACATCGCCACATTGGAATATAAGTAATCGGAGACGCAGTCCTCGAACCTCACGCCAAGGGCATATTCGAGATAGAAAGAAGCAAGCCCGGCCCGGTCTTTGCCCTGCGAGCAATGCCAATAGGCTTTCTCGCATGGTTTCTCGGACAGCACCCGGAAGAACTCGCGATAAGCCTTGCGGGAGGATTCCTCCAGGACAAGGGCTCGGTAGAAACGCTCCATATAGCCCACGCCTTCGGCATGGTCGGAAAGCATATGCAGGAGATTGTCCTCGTTCGAGGCTTTTCGACCTTCCGCGGAAGCGGGCCGCTCCAAATGGAGGGGGCTGAGGGGATGATAAAGGGCCGAAGAAAACTTTTGGTCAGGATGGGTTTCGATTTCTTCTTTGTCGCGGAAATCGAAGACATGGTCAAAATGGTAGCCTTCCAGAACTTCGAAATCCTTCGGGGTGAGATCACTAAGTTGGCCGCCCCGCACGAGGCAACCCGCCCGGAGGTGGTGACCATCCGCCGTTTGCAGGTAGGAGATGTCGCGGATATTCCGCCGCTTATTGATGACGAGAACCTTTTCCATACTTTAGCGGAACTCCTCGGGAATGGGAGCCCCATGGTTGTAAGTCAGTTTGTCCTCGTCCGTGATTTGACGGAGTACCTTGCAGGGCGAACCAACCGCGACGACGTTCGAGGGCAGATCTTTGGTGACGAGGCTTCCGGCCCCGACGACCGTGTTGTCGCCAATCGTCACCCCGGGCAAAACGGTCACGCCCGCGCCGAGCCAGCAATGGCGGCCGACGTGGACGGGCAGGTTGTATTGAATGCCGTCTTTCCGGATGGCCTCATGGATGGGGTGGGTCGCCGTGCATAAGGTGACGTTCGGTCCCATGAGGGTTCCTTCGCCCACGAAAATCTCTCCGTCATCGACGAGGGTCAGATTGAAATTGGCGTATACCTTATTGCCGAAATGGACGTGATAGGCGCCCCAGTTGCTGTGGAAGGGCGGCTCGATATAGCAGCCTTCGCCGATTTGCGCGAACATTTTCCTAAGAAGCTTGGCTCGACGAGCTAATCCAAAAGGAGTCGTTGAGGTCTTGTTAAAACGATTGACCAATTGGATGTGGGCCAACTGCTCTTTCATCAAGGCGCCATCGAGGGGATCGTAGATGCGGCCAGAGAACATTTTCTCCCGCATTTCTTTTTCTTTTTCCATCGCTGTTTCCTACCTCTTCCCGTCCATTATAATACCTTCAGTCGAACGCTTCTCTTTATTCTCTTAGAAAGGCCAGACCCCCCTCTTTTTCGTTCTTGCAGACGCGCCTAACTGCACTATATTGTTCGTGCGCTAAGATAGCGCGGAGGCATCCAATGCATAAGAATAAGAAGACCGAAGTTCCGGCTCAGCAGCCGGCCACCCCGGTCAACGGAAACACGCAAGGCAAGTAACAACCTGCTTTCCGATCCCGCAACAGGGGTCAGCTTCCGTAACGGAAAAAAAGAGCCCTCAAATCCATTCGTTGAGGGCTTTTTTATGTCAACAAAACCATAAAAGGGCTTTCATTGTACTCGCCATGGAAGATATCGGATATTTCAAACGTTTTGTTTCGCTTGTTACGATTGTTTGTGTTATGCTTCGTTGCTCAAAAAATGAAAATCACAGAAATCACCCTTCCCGAACCACTGACGAAAGCCGTTACGGAGATGGGCTATGCCGAATTTACCTCCGTCCAAGAGCAGACTTTGCCCGCTCTTTTAGCCGGCCAAGATGTCCTCGCCGAAGCCCCTACCGGAACCGGCAAGACCGCCGCCTATTCTTTGCCGATGCTCTCCTCCATCAAAACTAATGACGTCGTCGAAGGACTCGTCATTTGCCCGACTCGTGAGTTGGCCATCCAGGTCATCTCCGAAATCACCAAGTTCTCCAAGTACATGCCCTCAATCAAAACCGCGACTATCTACGGTGGCCAAAACGTCGCCACGCAGTTATCGCGTTTACGGAGAAAACCCCAGATCGTCGTCGGCACCCCGGGCCGTCTTAATGACCTCATCGAGCGGCGCGCCCTCGATATATCGAAAGTCCATTATCTCGTCCTCGACGAATGCGACGAAATGCTCGAGATGGGCTTCATCAAAGACGTCAACCGCATCATCGATAAAGTGACCGGCCCCCACCAAACGTCGCTTTTCTCCGCGACGATCTCGCCGGAGATCAAGAAGATCGCCAACCGTTACCTGAAGGGCGAAGTAAAGAAAGTCGAAATCAAACGGACCCTCACTCAGGAAAACCAAATCGCCCAGAAGTACGTCCTCGTGTCGGAAGAGAAGAAGAAAGATGCCATCGTGGCCATGATCAACTCCCTCTCCTTCACCCGCGCCTTCGTCTTCTGCCGCACCAAACACAAAGTCATGCAGATCGAGAAGATCCTCACCAAAGCCACCAGCCACGCGATCACCTCGCTCCAGGGCAACCTCAGCCAGAATAAGCGCGACCGGGCCATGAAGAGCTTCCGCACCTACGAATGCGACGTCATGGTCGCCACCGACATTGCCGCCCGCGGCATTGACGTGAACGACGTCGACCTCGTCATCAACTACGACATTCCAGAAGAAGACGAGTTCTATCTCCACCGCATCGGACGGACGGGACGGGTCGACAAGACCGGGACCTCCTACACCTTCATCAGCCAAGGTCAAAAAGGCATGATCAAAAAATACGAAGCGATGACTCATTGCCCCATTACGCAATACGTCATCGACAGAGGAAACGTCATGAAAACTTATCTCGAATCACTTGAACCCAAACTTAAGGACGACCTCACGGTTGAGAAAACCGCCGTGCAGGAAGCCTGCGCTGCCCTCTCCGAAAAGGAAGGACGGACGGTTTTGCCCGTCGAGCTCGCCGCTATCTTGCTCAAGGACAAAATGAGCGTCCCCGCCAAAGAGACCTTAGCCGCTTATGAGCCTCGCGAGGAGAGATCCCATAGCGAAGGTCATAGCCGCTCCATCGATAGAAACATCGAGAAGAAAAAATTCGTCACGAATCCGGACAACCAGCGTTTCTTCATCAACGTCGGTTTCGAGGACGGAGCCAACGACGTTTCGATCAAGGCCTTCATCATGAAGAACGCCAAGGACGTCGAAGAGGACGACTTCGCGGATGTCTATGTCCGCGGGACCTTCTCCTTCTTCGAGGTACCGAAGGATCTCTCCGATTCCATCATTGAGAAAATTGAAGGCACCCACTACGGGGCCAAATTGATGCACGTCGAGAAGACGGACCGCGATCAGGCTAACCCGAAAAAGGCTCCGTATAAGCCTTCTGGTTCGCACTTCGGCCATTCTTACAAAGACAAGAAAGACTCCGGTAGCCACGGCCATTACGGCAAAGGCTACAAGAAGTTCTAACTGGTTCAATCATTAAATAAGTCACCTCTGTAACCTGGAGGTGACTTTTCTTTTCGCGTAGACAAAGTATCTATGAATTCTAAATATCTTTACATTATTGGTCAATCCAAATTAAGGGTTATTGAGTTATACTGAAAATTGAAAGGGGATAAGATATGACGAAAGAAACTCAATTCTTTGTTGTAGGCGAAACACGCAAACTTCTTAGATCTTCTTCTGCTTGTCCCGAAGCCAAGGAAGCGGCCCGGCGCTTTTTGGACGCCATCGGAACGGATAACGAAAAAGCCGAAGCCGCCAAATTCCTCCAAGAGCTGGAAGAGGACCTCGAGCCCATCGACGACGTCATTGCTTTTGCTAATAGTCCCTCCGCCGAAAAGTATTTCGGTCTCGAGGGGGCCCAAAAATTCCGCGACCACGTGAAAGACATGAAAGAAAAAGGCATCCGTTATTGCGACTGCCCGGCCTGCCGATGCGCAGAAGCCATCCTGAAAGAAAAAGACGCCATTCTGAGTTAAGGAAAACGACCCCTCGCAGGGCCGTTATTTTTTACCACATCGTCGGACGGGCGGAGGCGGGCGCGTACATGAAATCGCCCTCGGTTATGTCATAGGCCTCATGGAAATCGGCAAAGGATGAGAAGCAACGGTTGACCCTAACCCGGCCATAGGAATGAACGTCGGTTTTTACAGCGGTTTTTAAATAGCCATCGCTCGTGATGGTGCTGGCGAAGGCTTTCGCGCCCTCGAGGAAAAGTTTGGCGTTATCGAAGCTCTCGATGGAAGAACCAAGGTCTAACATGAGTCGAAAGCCACCTAAGTCGGCAATGTTTTCGCTGAGCGTCGTTTTCCCGACGTTCGGGCAACCAGGCAAACACTCATACCCATCGTAGAAATCCACCACCGTATTTGCTCTCGCATTATAAGCCTCACGGTCGGCGGAGTCCCACCAGGATGGAGAATAGGTTCCGTTTTCATCGTAGATGATGCCATTGCTATCGAGGCCGTGGGTGATCTCGTGACCCATGACCCAGCCGAGTTGAGCAAAAAGCGTTTCCGCGTCTTTGCCAAGGAAACCTTTCTGGGAGGCCAAATACCCCGCGGTGATGTCGATTCCATTCATATACGGGACGAAAAAGGCATTGGCCACGAGCTTTTGGTTGCTTAAGTCCGTGAACGCAGCAAACGAGAGGAGCTTGCCGGCGAGGGAACGAATCATCTTCTGGCGCCGGGCTCCGGTACACAGGTTGGCATAAAGGTCATCCGCGACGTAAGAAACCGGAGTGACGTCGCTTTCTGTCCCGTCATCAGAGTGGAGGAAGAGCTTGGATTTCATGGCCGAAAGTTTCCGCTTCGCGGCGGCTTTGCCCGCTTCCGAAAGCCAACTTTCGCCATCGATGCGGGCGGAGAAAGCGGCCTTGATGTCGGCTAGGAGGTCTTGGGCCAATGTCACATTCCCTTGGTAGTCCTCGGTCTTGGTGTAGAAAGAAAGAACGTTGTTCTCGATAAAGGGGACCACGTAGCGGTAGTAATTACCCTCTTTCAAGTAATTTTCGACGGTAAAACCCGCAATCTTGCCGAAGAAGAGGGCTTGCTCCGCCGGAAGACAGGTGGGATAAAGGCGGGCTTCGTTTCGGAGCAAATAGGCCTTAAGGCCATCAAGGTGGGCGGAGTCAAAAAGGTCAAAGAGGCTTTCGCCCCAAGGAGCGTTGCGGACGAGGGCCACTGAATTGGCGGAGGAGCGATTCGTCATATCGTAGCCGGTGAGGACAAGATGATCGAAAAGATTAAAAGCCCCGGGACCATATGTAGTGTTGGGTTCAGGGGTGAGGAGGGTGAGCAACGGCTTTCCGCTCGCAACCTTCTCCTCCACGCTGATGATCAATTCGCTCTTGAGGGCGCAATAGGCTTCCCCGTAACGCTCGGCCTCTTCGGACGAAAAACCGAGGGCTTGAAAGTTGTTCTTCAACGCCAAAGCTTCTTCTTCGTAGGATTCGCCGTGAGCGGGATAGACAAGGGAGGACTCGGTGAAAAGAGGAGCAGAAAGATAACTTAAGGAACGGCGGCCGCTCGGGGTGACAAGGGAAGAAAAATCCGTTCCGTCGCCCGTAAAAAGGGGATCCACCCCTTGCGATAAGGCCAGCGAAGAGTCAAGCGTCAGGAGCGAGGAAACGTCTCCACAGGAAGCTATGGTCTCCAAGGTGGGAAAGAGTCCGCAAAGGTTGCCAGCCACCCGCTCATCAAAGTCGCCATAGGAAGCAAGGAACCTGCCGACGTTTTCGGCATTGAAGGAGCCTTCAGGCAGCGTTTCGACGAGGCCTTTGGTCCAATCCACGAGATTCGTGAGGGAGGCGATTTCGGTGTCGCGCCATAGATCGGTCCTCGCGAACCCTTGGTGAGAGGGATCGTCATAGAGGTAATCATGGTTGACGGTGTTATGGAAATCGTCTTTGAGCGAGGTTCCTAAGAAGGCGTGAAAGCGGTCAAGATAAAGCCAAAGTTCGCTGACCTGCATTTGGGAGGAAGCGGCGAAATCGTCCTTTAATGAACCCGGGACGAAAAGGCCGTACGACGACAGAAAGGAGTAGGCGGAGGCCAACGAGGGAGGAACCTCTGACAAATCTCCGGAGTCAAAGGACCCATAAGCCCGTTGGCCCAAGGACTCCGGCATCGCCCCCTGATAGGCTTGATAAAGAAGATTTAGACCCCGCTCCACCGTGGTTTCTTCCTGACCGGAGTAACCGGCGAGGGAAAGGAGTTGCTCGGCGCTTCGGCCCACGCCGTCTCGATTCGCGTTTTCCGAAATGAGAGCGGCCGCCTCCTCCGTGCTCCAATCGGCCACGAAAGAGGAGGAAATCGCACTGTTGGAAAAGGAACTTGAAAAAATTGATGAATTGTTCGAGCACGAAGCCATCGCCAAAAACCCGATGGGCAGGAACAAAAACAAAGAGGATTTTCTCCTCGATAGATCTTTCCGTTCACGGGAAGGCGACACTGGCATTTTCATAGTCTAACATCGCAAGGGTAAAAGAAAAACCTCGGGGCGGGAGTCCTGAGGTTTCTCTTACTATCAGTCTTCGTAGGAAGACGAACGGCCAATTTCGCGATAGCTGGCTCTCTCGTAAGTGATGGTTTCCGTTCCGTTATCGTCAACGGTCACCACTTTCTTAAAGAGTCCAACCGTCGTAGGGCTTCCCTCTATGGAGAGGTAGAGCTCGTAATACTCCACGCCGCCAGAAGTGAAGCGGTTGATGATGTTTCTTTCCGTGGCGGTTTTATACACATAACGCTCACTCTCGGGCGTGCTCTGCAATAAGAGGTAGGTATAAGATCCGTTTTGGAAGGCGCTATAGACATAGACGCTCCGGGTGTCCGTTCCGTCGCTGATGAAGGCTTTCTCCACCGCGAGGAAATCCGTCCAGGAGTTGAAGAGGCCGAAAGAAGCGAAATTCAATGTGACGTTGCCGTTGGTGACGATCTTATTCTCAGCCGCGAACGTCGCGACGCCCGTATCATAGACGGCTAGACCCGTAACCCGATAAATCTCTATCGTCGTTTCGCCGTTCTCGTCATTGAGGTATCGGTTGGCCCCGTGGAGCATTCCGTTGCAGGCACCGCTCTTGTAGCCTCCGGAATGGAGAGCTTTGAAGTAGTTCGGATCCTGATTGCCTTTGAGGGATGGCCCGCTCGTGACGGAAGTCTCCTCGCTAGTAGAAGTGTCTTTGGTCGTAGAGACGACCTCTTCGCTCGAAGAAGTAACGCCCTCATCTGAGGAAACCACATCTTCATCCGAAGTCTCCTCTTCGTCGGAAGTATCATCCCCGCCCGTGGTCTTGGTCACCTCGTTATAGTAGAGGGCGATGTCGCTCTTGGAGGCGTCCGGAAGGGTATAGGTCAGAACGATTTCTTTCGCGTATTCGGGCCGATCGGATTCTTTCTCCACCGTCGCGATGGTGTATTCATCCATCACGAGGTTATCGAATCCGCTGATGGCGGAGGCAATGCTCGCGGGATCGTCCTCGGTCCAGCCATGGTGGTCGTGCGAGCCACCCCAGGCTTTCTTTAACTGAGGGGCTGAAGTCGTGGTCGGAGTGAATAAGAGGGACGCGGAGACCATTTCGTTGGTCATCCCGCCATTGAGTAAAGCGGAGGTATCGCCAGAAAGATTATCCCCGCCAAGTGAAGATAGACTGCAAGCGGCCAGAGAAGCCGCCGACACCAAACCTAAGACGGATAGAATCACAGTGCTTTTTTTCATGGATTATCTCCTCCACCACCAATACGGATGGGATAACCCGCTTTGTTGAAAATCTTTACAATGTTACAGTGAAGGAAACGGTGCTATAGGTCCTCTTCCCGTCGTGATAGAGAAGGCCAATGGCCTCATAGGTTTCTTGGATGATCGAGAAGCTTTCCTCAGCGATTTTTTCAACGCGGAAAGAACGCTTCGGGGCTTCCTCCCCTTCCGTCACCTGATACTCCAGGTTCGCAAACTCGCCCGCCCCATGGTTATCGGCCTGAACGACGGAATAGGAGTAGGTAAAGACTCCCGCTTCGAAATAAGTAACACGGTAATAATCGACGCTATTATTCTCGGAGCCGTTCGTGCCCTGCGAAATGGCGAAATAGGTCGTCTTTTCGAGGTTTAGGAAGATAGACAAAGAGATCTTGCTGACGTTGTTGTTGGGCGACTTCTTGCTGGAACCTTCCACGAGGAAGTACTCCTCGCCATGGACGATCTCGCCCTCGAAATTCTCTTTTTTGACCGCGTGGGGGCTAGCGACCTTGTACTCGTCCGACAAGTCCAGGTTCAAATAGAAGAGAAGCCCGTCGCCGAGGTCAAGGCAATAAGGATAGGAATCCTGATAGCCGGTAAAGGAGCCGCCCTGGATCGTCGCGTCGGGCAAAGGCGAGAAGCTGCGGTAAGTGGCTTCCTGCATTTTTTCGTAAACCGAAACGGTTTCGTCGAAAGTGGAATCGGTATAGGAAAGGGCCGGGCGCGCGAAGGCCGTCTGCAAAGGCGAATCGGTGCTAATCAAGGCCGAGCCAATCGTCGAGACCTCATAGACGAGAGAAGTAGCGCGGCCTTTCCCTTGGACAGGGGAGATGGGGTTAACCGGCTCGCTACTAGAATTTGGAGTGCTGCCACTCGAATTAGGGGTGGAGCCCGAGATGGCGAGAGGAATCACGATCGAAAGAAGAATCAGGCTGGCCGCCATGGTATAAAGGGCGGCCCATAGACCGGTCCGGGGAGCTTTGGTAGTTCGCTTTTCGAGAGAACGATTTTCGTGAGCAGCCAAAATCTCGGAAGCCGTCGTTTTCACCGTATACGAGGCTTTGGCTTGTTCGCTCAGTTTTCGTTCAAACTCGTCCTTTTCCATACTCTTTCAATCCTTCTTTCAACTTGCTGATCGCGAGGCTATACACGTAGGTCAGAGTCCCCACCGGCCGATGGACCACCTGGGAGATTTCCCGAAAGGTCAGGTCGCTCAGCACGTGGAGAATGTAGGTTTGGTACTCGAGGGGGTTAAGGAGACCGCGAATTTTCTTTAGAAGCTCTCCCGTCCCGTCGTAATGCTCTTCGGACTCGCCGAGGTAATCGAGGGTCTCCTCTTCCACGTCCACGACCTTGGAATGGGACCGGAGGTAATCGAGCGCCTTGTTCTTTCCCGTCGAGAGCAGATAGCCGAGCGGATTTAGCTCAACGCTCAGCTTATGCAAGGAGTCGAGGAAAGAAACGTACGTCTCCTGAAGCAGATCCTCGGAAGTCGCGTAATCATGAACGTACGAGAAGATAAGGTAAAACACCTTATTTTTCGTCAGCTCATAGAACCGGGGGAAGGGACCGTTGGGTTCTACTTTCATCTTGGCGACGAGATCATTGAGTTCGGCGCGGTCAAGGTCTTCCAAGGAGCCCCTCCAATACTATTACGTCTATTCTTGTTGTTTTGTTGGCGAAAAGCCAATGCAAATGAACGCTATCGAGGTCGAAAAGCAAAAAGAACCGGAATCCCGAACGCCTTTTATGGAGACCATGCTTAAGGAGTTTGGTTAGGGCGCAATTTAAGAGGCCCTTTCATCCTTTGAGGGTTGACAGAATGATTTAACAAACTGGTTTTTCGACATAAATCACTGACAAAACCGCCCCGAATGCCACAATTGTTTATTTTTAATGGATAAAATTAATCCACTAATAGATAATAACAACGAGGTAACGAATATGGGTTTAATTGACATGAACTTCAACATCAGCGACTGGGCCGTTTTAGGCCTGCTGGCTCTCTTTCTCCTTTTGGGTCTCCTTTTCGGAGCGACGGAACTTGGAACGAAAATCGTTCTCTACGTGATCAGCGTCTTCCTTTGCATTTTCGTCTCCGGCATCGCCTTGCCTTATTTACAGGTCATGCCGTGGTATCAAACCGTGATTACGACTCTCGGCGGGAACGCCACGTTGGTTAACTGGATCGCCACGATCATCATAGCGGGCCTGGCCTTTGGCATCATCTTGCTCATCCTTTCTCTTATCTCTAAAGGCGTCATCGCCCTCCTTAAGAAGGGCAAGATTCTGACCCGGATCGTTGGAATGGCCCTCGGCGCCGCCGATTGGGTCATCGTGCTCCTTGTGGCCTCCTTCCTCTTCGCCGCTCTCCCGGGCTGGCTTGGAACGAACACGCCGGACTTCATCGTCACCATCAACGACTATATCTCCCAATCCACCATCATCGGCAAGTTGATGGAACTCTACCGTCAGGTTCTGCCAATCCTTGGCATCACCGCCTAACGAAAAGAAAAACGCTCGGAGCGGCAGCCTCGGGCGTTTTTTCTATGTCGCTTCAAATCGAACTGAGGGAGAAGTCCCCTTTGCTGATCCAACCGGCTTTCCGGAAGAGCCAATCGAGCAAGAGGGTTAAGGCGATGGGGGCGAGGACGCAGATTCCGATAACCTCCACGATGGCCCAGGGATCAAAATTCATGACATCGAACGTATTGATGATTCCCACCAAACCTGAGGTTCCCATGCCCGCTCCAACCGAATCGGTCTTGAACTGGAAGAGCAGAGCGAAGGGGGCCAACACGGCGCTGACGATGATGGTTGGAAGCCAAATGACGGGTTTTTTGACGATGTTTTTGAACTGAAGCATTGAGGTCCCAAAGCCCACGGCCAGGACGCTGCCCCATTTATTGTCTTTGGCGGTATGGACGGCAAAGCCGACCATCTGGGAACAGCAACCAACCAAAGCAGCTCCGGCTGCGAGAGGAACGCCGCCGATGTTGATGGCGACGCAGATGGCCACGGAGCTGATGGGGGCCGTGAGGGCCATTCCGACGAGTACGGAAATTATGATGCACATCAACCATGGAACGGCCGCAAAACTCATTTCGATGAGAGTACCGACTCCAACCGTCACATAGTGAACCCAAAAGGATAGCAAGAAAGCGAAAGCCATCGCGAAGAAGAGGGCGATTAAGGGTATCAAAATGAGGTCAACGGGAGTTTTTTTCGGATGGAGATACCTTAAAGCGAAATAGGCAATCAAAGCGGAGCAATAAGCGCATAACGGGTCTTTGACATCCGCCAGCCCAAACGTAAACCAATCGAATGCGACGTTGCCGAGGGCGCCGGCCGCCATGACGGAGACCAGTTCCACCCCACTAAGTTTGAGAGAAAGGGCGACGCCTAAGCCGATTCCGGCCCCCATGAGTCCTTTGATAATGTTAGCCAAGTCGCCGACGATACTTAACCCCGGAATCTTGGCAAACATCCCGATGATGGTGCCGATGATGAGGGTGCCGAAGAGACCGATCGCCATCCCGTTCGTGGTTTTGACGAAAAAATCGCGAGCCGACCCGAAGAAACGCGCGGAGGATGTGGGTCCTTTTTCTTTAACGGAACCCGCAACCGGCCCGGTCTTGTCGTTTTGTTCTTCCATGGAAACTCTCCATTTCGCACAAAAACTATACGTTTGGGAAACCTTGCATTCAATGAAAAACCGCGTAGGGGAGTGGAAATGGTGTCAATTCTTTAGGTTGGCTTCCTTTTGTTTCGTCCTTGCGTCATGCAACTTTTTGAACCAAGGGTTGGCATCGCAAAACGCTTTCTTCGGGCATTGAGGGCACGACTTGGCGTCCATCTGCCACAAAGAGGCTAGCGCTTCCAGAGTCTCATCGGCTTGAACGGCTTGTCTCTTGCAGTCACCAAACGGGAAGCTCGGCAAGGTCACAAAGGCCACCGCCACCTTCTCGACGTCGGAGTTGCTTTTAAGAACATTGATAAAGTTGTTGCCGAGAGACTCGAAAGATAGGCGTGAGAAGCCCTCGCTAGAGAACAAAACCGTTTCCTGCTTATCGAAAGGCGCGTCGTTGACCATGATGCCTTCCATGTGCAAAGTCCCGAGGAGATTTCTGATGTCCTTAATCTTCTCGAAGGCGTTCGGCCTTTCGTAAGAGAAGAAATTCCTCAGTTTTACGAAAACGATGCGGGCGAAGGAGGTGTGAGGACCTAGTTGGTCGAGATCATTTCCTAGTAGATAGATCCCTTCAGGGAAGACTTCTTCCCGGGAGGCATAGAAAGCGGGGACGCCTAGGGCGGGGGATTCACCCAAGATCAAAGCCGCGTCGCTCGGCAGCATCAAAAGACGTTGGTCCGTTTCGCGGACCGCTCGCCATTTGTTGGGCTCGAAGCGTTCGGCTCCCCGAAGCGAAGAAACCAGACGCTTGGCCAGTTCGGCTAAAGGTTCCATAAGGTGACGATTGGCTTAATTGTAAGGTTTTTGTTCCGTTTGGATAAGGAGTTTTTCTTTTCATGAAAGAAAAGCGGCCTATTTAACTTTTTCTAGATTATGCCATCATAGACGGGAAAGAAGGAGAATCCATATGGAATCCTGCCCCAGTTTCACTAAACTATTGCCCTATTTGGAAAAGAAAAGACGGATCGGCCACACCTCCGCCATCCTCTATTACGACTTGGCCACCCTGTGCCCAGAGAAGGGCCTGAGCGACGAAGGCGATTTGCTCGACTATTGGTCGGGCGAATACGCGAAGCTTTTCCAAGAAAAGGATTTCGTTAAAATTGTCAAAGAGGGCCTTCTTGACCCCAAAGCCTCGGCGATGGAACGACGACTTTTTAAGAGCCTTTACAATGACGTGGAACTGTTAGAGAAGATGTCTCTAGAGGACTACGTCGCTTATAAAGCCTCCATCAGCAAGAGCAACGAGATGTGGCGGAAATGCCGTCCCACCAACGATTTCGCCACCTGGCTCCCCTACTGGCAAAAGATGATCGAACTGTCGCGAAAAGTCGCGGATTTGGAAATGAAGCCCGGGATGAAAACCCGTTACGACGCCTGCCTCAATGCCTATGAGCCGGGAGAGACCGAGGAATACCTCAATGGAATTTTCGCTCCGCTAAAAAAGACTTTGATCGAACTCCTGACTGAGGCCAAGAAGAAACAAGCGAGTTACGTTTTGCCGTCTCTCAAGAAGTACCCGGTTTTTAAACAAAAAGAACTTTCCTATCGCCTGCTTAACCTTATCCGTTATGACATGTCTGGCGGTTGCCTGATGGTGAGTGCCCACCCCTTCAGCAACGACGACCATCAGCATGACGCCCGCCTCACCACCAAATTCCTCGAAGAGGATTGGCGGAGCAACGTCTTCACCTGCCTCCACGAAGGCGGACACTGCCTCGAGTTCCAAAACAAACCGCAGGAAATGTACGACCATTACGTCGAATCGGTGGCCACTTCGGCCATCTGCGAAACTCATAGCCGCTTCTACGAGAACATCGTCGGCCGCAGCAAGGAATTCGTGCCCTTCATGAAAAAGGCCGCCGCCGAAACCCTCGATCCCGAATTAGGAAAACTCGACGACGCGACCTTCTATCACTTAGTCAACAAGATCGAGCCTTGGCTCATCCGCTGCGAAGCCGATGAATTGTCCTATTGCCTCCACATCATCATCCGTTACGAGATTGAGAGAGATCTCATCAACGGCAAAATCGAGGGCGAAGAGGTCCCGGCCTTATGGAACCAGAAATACCATGATTACCTCGACGTGGATGTCCCTAACGACAAAGATGGCTGCATGCAGGACACCCATTGGTCCGAAGCCTTATGGGGATACTTCCCTTCCTACGCCCTCGGCAATATCTACGGCGCCATGATCGCCGAAAGGATGGAAAAGGAGATCAATCTTCATGCCCTCATCAAGGCTGGCAAGTTCGAGGAGATCCTCTCCTGGTTCGCGAAAAACGATTTCTGCTACGATTGGATGGAGCCGGGCGAGTGGATCAAACAGGTGGCCGGAGGCCCTCTCTCCGTCAAACCGTATATCAATTACCTGACCGCCAAGTTTAAAGATTAGAACCTTTGTCGCTTCTTACTATGTAAGAGCGAGGAAGTTGCGGTAAAATACCACCGAAAGGATAATTTCACATTCATTATGACAGCTGAACAGTTACAGAAAATGCATTCTGGCCAGGGCTTCATCGCGGCCCTTGACCAATCGGGAGGCAGCACTCCGAAAGCTCTCGCCCTTTACGGCGTGAAGGAAACCGCCTGGAAGAACGAGGAAGAAATGATGGATCTCGTCCATCAGATGAGATCTCGTATCATCACCAATAAGGAATTCAACGGCGATCGCATCCTCGGAGCCATTCTTTTCAAGGCCACCATGGAGCGGAACATCGAAGGCATTCCGACCGCCCAGTATCTCTGGGAGAAGAAGCACGTCGTGCCGTTCCTCAAGATCGATAGCGGCCTCGCCGAGGAAATCGACGGCGTCCGTTTGATGAAACCGATGCCGACTCTCGACACCCTTCTTAGCGAAGGCGAAACCTATGGTATCTTCGGAACCAAGGAACGCTCCGTCATCAACAAAGCCAACGCCGAAGGCATCCGCAAAGTGGTCGACCAGCAGTTCGAAGTGGCCCTCAAGGTCATCTCGCACCACATGGTTCCTATCATTGAACCCGAGGTCACCATCTCGATTGCCGACAAGAAAGAAGCCGAAGTCATCCTGAAGCAAGAGCTCATCGCCCACGCGAAGAAACTTGCTCCGAATCAGAAAGTCATGTTCAAGCTGTCCCTTCCGACCGTCGACGGCTTCTACGATGATCTTAACAACCTCCCCTGCTGCGTCCGCGTCGTCGCCCTCAGCGGCGGTTACTCGCAGAAGGAAGCCAACGTCATTCTCGCCCGCAACCACGGCATGATCGCCTCGTTCAGCCGCGCCCTCGCCGAAGATTTGACCGCCCAGATGAGCGATGCCGAGTTCACCAAGAAGCTCGGAACCTCCATCAAGGACATCTACGAAGCCTCGATCAAGTAGTCTTACGCAAAACAAAAGCCCGGAGGGTAACTTCCGGGCTTTTTTCTCGTTTAGTTCTTCCTAGAAACGGAAGAGAGCGAGCCTTGGCAAATGAGACGTTGGCTTTGGCGGTCGTAGAGCAAGAGGCCTGAGGTGGCAAAAGAGAGCCGGGCTTTCGAGCCAACCCGGTAATCGACCACGCCATAGACGATGGCCGTCAAAAGATATTTGTCCACCCGAATCCTTACGATGGTCTCGCTGCCGCTAGGGAGAGCGGAATAGACTTCGCCTTCGATGGGGCCTTCGTCCTCGATCCGGATGAATTCCGGTCGGATGGCCAACACTAAATCCTCATCCTTTAGAACCGGCTGCTCTCTCGAGGCAAAGCGGTCTTCCGTCACGGTTCTAATCGGATAGGCGAAGGGTTTGTCCCGGTTTTCCTTCTCCACATAATGCTTATCCAGGGTTTTCTCCGAAGCCCGTTCCGCCTCTTCGGCCGTCCGCTGATCGCGTTTCTTGACGAAAGAAGGCAAATCCACGTAAATATTCGGTTCGAAAAGCCCTTCGAAGCCCCCATCGAAGAAGGACAGTTTCAAGCCGTTTTTCTCTTGATGGACTTTGACGTTTGCGAAATTGAGCGAAGGGCTACCGACGAAGTTGGCGACGAAAAGGTTGGCGGGCCGCTGATAGACTTCGAGCGGAGTGTCGACTTGCTGTAGAACGCCATTGTTAAGCAAACAGATTTTGGTGGATAAGGTCATGGCTTCTTGCTGATCGTGAGTCACGTAGACGAAGGTCGCCCCCGTCTCCAAATGCAGGCGCTTCAGTTCGCTTCGCATCTCGAGACGTAGTTGGGCGTCGAGGTTGCTGAGAGGCTCATCCATGAAAATGATTTTGGATCCGAGGGCCAAGGTGCGGGCCACCGCCACCCGTTGCTGTTGGCCGCCCGAGAGCTCATTTGGATAGCGATCGAGGTACTCCGAAATGTGCAGCGTGGAGGCGACCTCATATACTTTGGCGTCGATCTCCCCCTTGTCCAATCGGCGATTCTTCATCACGGGCTTGCCATCTTTGGAGAGGACTAACTTGTCGTCGACCTCAAAGCCTTTTTCCTCCCACTTAACCAGTTCCTCGTCCTGACTTTTCTTGAAACGCTGAGCCTGCTCGCCCACGAAAGCGGTGAACTCCTGCTCGGCGAGGTCGAAAAAATTCATCGTTAGAAGGCTTTGGGCCATGAAAGAAGTGATATGGAAGGTCTCAATCAGATTCAACAAGGCCTTTTTCTCATCGACCTTCCCGTTTTCGTGCCGAGCCTCTTGGAAACATTGCCGAAGAAGTGTGGGTTCCGAGAAGATTTCCCCAAAACGCTCCGCTTGCCAGCAGGTGGTTGCAAGCAGAGGGAAATCACCCTTGACGTTCTCGAGGCCGAAGGCGATGTTCTGATAGACGGTCATGTGGGGCCACAGAGCGTAGTTTTGGAAAAGGAAGCCGATGTTTCTCTTCGCGGGATCGACGTTGATGCCGGAGGTGGAAAAGACCGTTTCCCCGTCGATGGTGATTTTCCCGCTGGTGGGCGTTTCGAGACCGGCGATCATCCGAAGGGTGGTCGTTTTCCCGCAGCCCGAAGGTCCGAGGATGGTCAAAAAGCTTTTGTCTTCGATCGTCAGGTTCAAATCGTCCACGGCGTAGTAGTTGCCAAACCGTTTGGTCACGTGGCTAAGAACTATTTTTGACATGCCCTCTCCTCCTAAAAGCTGATGACGAACTCGGTTCCTTGTCCGAGTTGGCTCTTCACTTCGATCCGGTAATCGTAATAGTTGCATATATGTTTGACGATGGCGAGGCCTAAACCGGTGCCCCCGCTGTCTTTCGAACGGGCCTTGTCCACCCGGAAGAAACGCTCGAAAATCCGGTTGAGGTTTTCCTCGCTGATGCCAACCCCATCGTCTTTGATGGAGAGGGCTTTGGCCTCGGGGTTATAGGACACCCAAATATGACCATGGTCTTTGTTATATTTGATGGCATTGTCGAGCAGGTTGCGAATGAGCTTCTCGAAGTCTTCCGGATTGATTTTGAGGGAGAAGGAGAAGGGTTCCAACTTCATTTGAATGCTCTTTTTCTTCATCTGGGGTTCAAGGGATTCGACAATGGAACGGATGCCTTTTTCGACATCGAGGTCCTCAACAGAGCGAAGGTCCTCGTTCTCCAAAGAGGATAGCGAAAGCATATCGATGATGATCTTATTCATCCGATGGCATTCCTTGATGGATTTCTCGATCGCGTTGTCGACGTCTTCTTTGTTCGTGATAATACCCGCTTTGATCATCTGCTGGTATCCCAGAATGGAGGTGAGAGGGCTCTTCAGTTCGTGGGAGGCGTTATCGAAGAATTCGCGTTTCATCCGCGAGGAATTGTACTCATCGGTGACATCGATTAGGAGGACCGAAGCCCCGTTCTTCTCGTTGACGCGCGTCCAACTGTAATCGATGGGGTTGATGTTACAGCGATAGACCCGACCCCGGATTTTTTCGGTATAGACGAAACTTTTTTGGGTCTGAACGACCATGGAAGCGTTGATTTCAAAGGCCCGGCTCGGCTTAATCCCGTCCATGTTGGACTGCTCCACCGCCTTCTTCTCCACTTGGAAAATCTCGCAGGCGGTTTTATTGATCATGATGATTTTGTAGGAAGCATCGAGGACGATCAGGCCTTGGCTAATGGAATCGAGGACGAAATTGATTTTTTGCTCGCCGGTTCTGGTCAGTTCCAATTGGTTTTCCAGTTCGCGCCGCGAGTCCCTGATCATGAGAGCCAAGTAGGAGAAATCGTCATTGTATTGCACGTTGTGGTCGACCGATACAATGCTCCGAAGTTTCCGAATCTGGGCTTTGAGCGGAAGGAGGGATTTCTTGTAGACGATCCAGAATATCGCAATACCCCCAGCGGTCGCCAAGACGACGATGGTGGTTCCGTAAATGAGGAAATTGAGGCTCGTGTAATAAGTAACGGGCACCACCACGTCAAACCGGACATAGGCGTGAACCCCGGTCGCGTAAACGAACCCTTCGCAGACCTTGGCCCCGATATCCGTGGAGTCGTAAATGATAAGTTGATTTTGGTTCGCCTTCAGGGCAGCGAAGGTTTTTTCTTCCACCACACTGATGTTGGTGAGATAGGGGTCATCGCTATCCTTATAGTAAAAGGACAGATACGTATCCTTGTTGACCCCATAAGTCGCGAGGGCATCCCTTTCCGTCGAGCCGGTGTTTAGGGATACCACAAGGGAATTGGTGGAGTTTCCGGTCGAGGCGATAATACCCGATTCCACCGATTTGAAGCCAGTCAACGTTGTGAAGAAAATAGTCAAAAAGGCTGCAAGGAAAATGATGATGCTCGTGATGATGAGTCGCTTCTTATCCATCAATCCACCTTATAGCCGCAATTGAAGACCGTGACGATGAAACACCTTTGCTGGTCGCCGGTTTTGTCGCGAAGAGACTTAATGTACATGTCGATGGTGCGGAATTGCTTTTTTAGTTTCGCTTCATCGCTGACGGATCCATATAAACTCTGGGCGATGGCCCTTTTCTCGACGACCGTCCCTTTGGAGCCAAACAATAGGGAAATGACCTTGTTTTCGGCGGGGGTCAGTTCGATTAAGCGGCCTTCTCTTTTGAAGGCTTGGCTGTCGAAATCATAAGTGAAAGATCCTGAAGCCACGACATTCCGTTGGAGGGAGCGTCGGGCCTGGGCATTGACTCGCGACATGAACTCCATGAGGTCAAAGGGCTTGGAGATATAATCATCGGCTCCTTCGTCGAGACCATCCACCTTATCGAGAGTCAGGGATTTGGCGCTGACGATGATAACGACGATTTCGTCATTGGACTTATCCTTCCGGATTTCGTGGAGCACTTCTTTGCCCTGAATACCCGGAAGCATCATGTCGAGCAAAACCATGTTGGGCTTCACTTTGGAAAAGGCTTTCAAAAAATCTTCGCCACTTCCAAAGGTGACCACTTGATAGCCCTGCTTGAGCAAGGTCAACGAAATAATATGGGCGATTTCAGCGTCGTCCTCAACTGAATAAATCAAATAGTTTCCCATCGTGCGTGCCCTCCCGGTTCGTCCTTTATTGATACTATAGCCAAAAACGCCCCAAGATGAAACAGGTTGTCAATTTTTTATTAGGAAAAAGAGAGGAAAAAACAGATGATAGTTTACCCAAAAATCTTGAGGAGATGGTTGATGGCGAAGGCCACACCATCTTCTTCGCAACGGCGCGTGACGAACTTGGCCACGCGTTGACATTCCTCAGTGGACTTACCCATGGCAACGCCAACGAAGTCCCTTAGCATTCCGACATCGTTGCCGCCGTCGCCAAAGCAATACACTTCGCTTTTGTCGACATGCAAAGTTTTTCGTAGGAACTCCACACCCGAAGTTTTATCGATCCCTCGGGCCATGATCTCAAACGTGTACGGCGATGAAAGCACCCCGTGATAATCGTTCTCATTATCCGTCAATAAAAAACTGGATTCTAAAGGCTTATCGGAACCGATAATGACCTTAAGAAGCGGCATGTTCGTCTCGAGGGGAAATTTCTCCGGGTCCAAGAACCAAACGTGTTTGATTTTGCTAGCTGATATCTCAAAATCCGTGTGGTTGTCTTCGCGAAATAGCACGATGGCATTGTCCCGACCCAAGGCATAGATATTCCAATCCTTCTGATCACGATATTTCTTTTGAAAATAATAAAGATCGGATAATGTCAATAAATGTTGCTCGAGCAAGTCTCCGCCGCCCGAGTAAATCGCCGCCCCGTTTCCGGCGATGACATACATGGACGAAATCTGTTCTTTGGAAAGATATTGGATGATCCCGTCATAGTTTCTCCCCGAGGCAATGGCTAGGCCAAAACCCTTTTTGGCCAGTTTGTCCAAAATGAGCTTTTCCGCCAAAGGAAAGGAGTTTTGGCCCGAAGGCAAGAGGGTGTTATCGATATCGAAGCAGAACAGTTTTTCCATGTATGAAATCTTACAACAAAAATGGACTTTGTCCATCCAAGAATATGCCTAGCCATAGGCTACTTTTTTACCTATACTTGCAAATATGAAATTATCTTGGATCTTTTTTGATATGGGGTCGGTATTGGTCGAAGAAGCCGCTTTGCGGGAGCAAAGGATCAACGCCACCGCGGCCGCGAGTGGAAGCCGGGTGAGTCCTCAGTTTCTTTTCGAAAGAATGAAGCATTATGCCTCCCTGAACCAAAGGCCTTATCAAATGGCCTGCCAAGAACTTCACCTCAAATGTCTCCCTTGGAGAAGTGATTTGGGCCTTGAGACCTTGCGTCCCCAGGTCGACGAAACCTTAATCATCCTGAAAAAACACTTCCATATTGGTCTCATCGCCAACCAGCCTTTGGGCACCATGGCGCGCCTAGAAGCTTTCGGCATCGCCCAATATTTCGAAGTGATTGTGGCCTCGGCTGAAGAAGGTTTGGAAAAACCCGACCACACCATCTTTAGACGGGCACTTGAACGCGCGAAGGCTTCCCCTGGCGAGTCCTTGATGGTTGGTGACCGCCTCGATAACGATATGACGCCCGCTATGGAGCTCGGTTTCTGCACCGCTTGGGTAAAATACGACATGGGGTCTTATGGTGATGTTTCCCTTCTTCCAAGAAAACCTGATTTTACCATTGCTGGAATCGAAGAAATACCCTCTCTTTTAGGAATCAAAAACGAATAGTAGTCCCAAACACAATGTAAAGTTTATCAATTTTTCTTTGACTAAGATGTAATAAATAAAAAGTTGATTAAACATACGATGTTTGCTAGGTTTATCTTGTTTTTATCCAAAGACAACTAAAGTTTTTATTGGCTTTTTAGATAGATTTCTCATTGTTTTGAAAGCGCATACACAATATAATGCAACCATAGATTAACCGGCCAGCCTAAACTTTCGTGAGAAAAGCGGGCAAAACTGGGTCTTACATGAAAGGAGGAAATTTCATAAATTATGAAACATGTAAGAAAGATACTCATGTTTGCTTCTTCCACCTTGGTTGCCCTAACGTTGACCAGCTGTGGCGAGAAACCTAACAGCGACGCCGTCAAAGCCGCCATCGAAGATTCGGAAGGACTCACCTACTCCGAGATTCTCGAGAAAGCCAAAGCCGAAATCGGCGAAAATCAGCTTGAGGTCTATGGCAATTCCTCGAACTTCTCCTTGGCTTTGGCCAAGTTCACCGAAGACACGGGCATCCAAGTTCACAACAACAAGCTAGGTGATGCCGCCATGTACGAGAAGCTGACCTACACGATCGGCAACGGCAAATACGTCGCCGATATGACCTTGATCCAAGACGGCAACAAACTGCAAACCCAGATGCTCAACCCGGGCTATCTCTACAGCTATACGCCGAAGGACTACAAGGATAAGTTGTCGCCCGAGGATCTCAATCCCACCGGCGCCATCTACCTCAACAAAGCCTTTATGTACAACAACACCAACTTTGACGGGACCAACGCCTCGTCCGCGGTCAAGGGTGCCGTCACCAATCAGCTGACGAACGTCTGGCAGCTCGCCGGAACCGCCGAGGATGCCAACCACATCGATGGCTGCAGTTTCAAGCCCGGCAGCCAAGAGAACGTGAACCTCAACTTCTTGGCCATGCTTACCTCACCCGAGTGGTGCGCCAAGCTCAAAACGGCTTATAAGGACTTTTACGGAACCGACTATGTTGAAGAACAAGACTTTGCGAACATCGGCTATAAGTGGATCGGAGAATTCCTGACCAACGTCAAAACCAACAACAGCTGGCACTCCAGCGACGGAACCGCGGTCAAGGATATCGCCGCCGGCTTAAGCGGCAACATGGTTTACGCCAACTACAACAAGCTCAAGGACTGCACCGAAACCGGTGTCGGCAAGAGCGACAAGGATAACATCACCGTCGCCGATTACGAAGGCACGGGCGTCGATGGATTCGGCGGATTCCTCTTCAAGATGTTTACGCTCGTTCCGAAAAACGCCAAGTATCCGTACACCGCTTGCGCGCTCATCAACTATGTCCTTTCAACCGAAGGCTATGGGGCGGCTTGGGGCGGCTATGTCGGCTACTATTCAACCAACCCCGATAACGCCATCGCCGAAGGCGACAAGGCCCTCAGCTGGTGGAAGAAGAACTGCGTCATCGAAGATCCGAAATACGTTTCCAGCGTCTATCTTGACGTCTACGACTACGTGACTTCGTTCGAGAGCTGATCCGTTTGCCACCGTCTTGGGGGGTGGTTTCACTGCCACCCCCCAATTTTGTTTTGGAGGAAAAGACATGGAAGAGACATTGGCGTTGCCAGGCGAGAAGAAACCAAAAAGCTTTTGGAACCATCTGAAGAGTTATTTCTCAAATCCTTCCAATATCATTTTAGTAATCGCCGCCGTGCTTTTGACGTTGACCGTCATCGTCCCTCTCATCTTCTTGGTCCTCAACACTTTCCAAGTCCATATCGGCGAGGCCCATCTCGGGGTCTATGGATCCTATACCCTGCAGCATTGGGTCAACATTCTGACGAAAACGAGCAACCGGTACGCCATCAATAACTTCTGGATGCCCTTGCTCAATTCCACCTTGATGGCCCTCGTCGCCTGTGTTTTCGCCGTCGTGGTTGGCGGAGCAAACGCTTGGTTCGTCACCCGCAGCGACATCCCCTGCAAAAAGCTTATTTCCGCCGTCTTTGTCTTCCCCTACATGATGCCGAGCTGGGCCATCGCCATGTTCTGGGAGAACCTCTTCCGCAACACGAACGTCGGAACCCACGCCGTCGGAATCTTGCAATCCATGAGCGGCTTTTGCATGCCGGAGTGGTTCGTCTATGGCTTCTTCCCCTGCGCCATTTGCCTTGGGATCCACTACGCACCATTTGCCTATATCCTAATCGGAGGCATTCTCCGTAACATGGACGCCAACCTCGAAGAGGCCGCCACGATTCTCAAGGCCTCCCGCTTCAAGATCTTGCGTAGGGTTACCCTGCCAATCGTTATGCCGGCTCTCCTTAGCACCATCCTATTGGTTTTCGCTTCCAGCGTCTCCAGCTATACCGTGCCAATGTTTCTAGGAATCAAAGGGAATTTTTGGACGCTGTCGCTCAAAATGAAATCGTTGCTCAATATTTCGCAGAAGGTCGGGGAGGGCTACGTCATCGCCGTGGTATTGCTGCTCTTTAGCGTCGCGATTCTGCTACTCAACCAATACATGACCGGCAAAAGGAAGTCCTACACCACCATCACCGGAAAATCGTCTCAGGTCTCTTTCGTCCAACTCGGTTGGAAGAAATGGATCTTTACCCCCTTGCTTCTCCTTTACGTGGCTTTCTTCGCCATCGTCCCTCTCCTATCGTTTGCGCTCGAGAGTGTGACAACGACTTCTGGCGACTTGTCCACTTTCACCCTTTATTACTGGATCACGAGCGAGCAGACGAATGTCTACATTCCTAATTCCTATGGCATCCTCCATAATGCCGAGATTTGGAAGGCGTTCGGCAACAGCCTCTTGCTTTCCGTCGTGGTCGCCCTCTTTGCCGGAACCATCGGATTGCTCATCGGTTACGCGGTCAGCAAGAAGCGGGGATCGAAGCTCGCGAACTTCGTTAGCAATGTCTCCTTCTTCCCTTACCTTATTCCGGCCATGAGTTTCTCCGCCGTCTATCTCGCCATCAGTTGCACCCCGGCCTTCTCGTGGCTCTTTGAATCGATCTTCTTACTCATGATCGTGGGCTCAGTAAAGTTCATGCCCTTCGCCACGCGAAGCGACACCTCCGCCATGATGCAGGTCTCAGGCGAGATCGAGGAAGCCGCCATAACCATGGGGGTCCCGTGGTGGAAGCGCATGACCAAAATCATGTTCCCGATCCAAAAAAGTAGCTTCTTAAGCGGCTATCTTCTCCCCTTCATCAGTTGCATGCGGGAACTAACGCTCTTCGTCCTCATTTCCTCGAGCGGTTTGATTGTCACGGCGGTCCTTCAAAACTACGAGACCTACGACGCGACACAAATCAGCAACGGCATCAACCTCATCATCATCGTTACGGTTCTTCTCATCAATTTCTTAGTCAACAAGATAACAGGCGCTTCCATCGATAAAGGCGTAGGAGGAAATTAATATGCCAGAGATTGTCTTAACCAATGTCACGAAAAAGTGGGGCAAATTCGTCGGGGTCAACAACCTGTCGATGACCATCTCCGATCATGCTTTCGTTACCCTTTTGGGTCCTTCCGGCTGCGGCAAAACCACCACTTTGCGGATGATCGCCGGCCTTGAAACCCCCACGAGCGGACGCATCACCATCGGAGGCCAAGTCGTCTATGACAGCGCCACCGGAGTGGACGTCCCCCCTGGCAAACGAGATATCGGTTTCCTCTTCCAGAACTATGCCCTCTGGCCCCATATGACGGTCAGACAGAACATCGCCTTCGGTTTAGAGAATCTCAAATGGAAAAAAGAGGATATCGAGGTCCGCATCCAAGAGCTCCTCAAGATGATGGATATCGAGCAATTTGGGGAACGCTACCCCAACGAGCTTTCCGGCGGTCAACAGCAACGGGTCGCCATCGCCCGGACTTTAGCCCCACGCCCGACGGTACTCTTGATGGATGAGCCACTCAGCAACCTCGACGCGAAACTCCGCTTAGAAATGCGAAGCGAGCTGAAACGTCTCCATCAATGCAACAACAGCACCTTCGTTTACGTCACTCACGACCAACTCGAAGCCATGACTTTGGCGACCCAGGTTTGCCTCATGAAAGAAGGAGACCTCCAGCAATACGAACCCCCTCTTGAGGTCTATAAAGAGCCCGCCAACCTTTTCGTCGCCGATTTCGTCGGCAACCCTTCGATGAATTTCGTTCAGTGCGACGCCAAACAGCTAGACTCCAGACAAATCGAGCTCAATTTCCATGGCGTGAAGGCGGTCTTCTCTTCGGAGAAGGACCTCACGCTTCCCGATGCAAAAAGAACGGAGAAGAACCCGCTTCCCTCTGTAAATGAGCAACCGAAGGAGACGGAAAAGGCTAAAAGTGGCCACTTTGGGCTGAAGAAAGCCGATGCGAAAGCCATTGTGAGGAGCAAAGGAAACGGGATTCTCGACAACATCCATAAACCCTTTGTCCTCGGAATCCGTCCAGAATTTGTCAAGTTAGTGGAGAAAGGTGGCCTCCCTGTCCGAGTTTATAGCTCCCTGCCCTCAGGCATGGAGACCACCGTAAAATTCGTCCTCGGCGACGCCGTTCTGACCTCAGTCGTTTTCGGCATCATCGATTATCCCGTTGACAGCCCCATCAACGTCGATTTCCAAGGCGATGGCGTCCTTCTCTATGACGGTCAGACGTCAGCCAAACTAGGTAACGGAACCCTGAAGATCGTCTCGATCGAGAAAGACCAATGAGTAACGAAGCTGAGGATTTGGCCAAGCTTTATAACAAAGCCGGAACCACCAAGAAGAACCCCTTAGGCAAGCGTATCGCCGCTTTCTTCATCGATTTCGGCCTGTTCCTCGGAACCTATTGCCTGATCTTTTTCCTCGCCGCCACCCCCGTGATCAAAGAAGCCTCCAAGGACTCGATCGCCGCCATCAACGAAACCTATTCGTATCACTGCGACGAGCATGAGTATCCTTATGCCGCCAACGCGGCTAATTTCGGCTTCTATGAAATGGACGACGAAGCCTATGTCTCTGGCCTAAGAAACAGCGAACCATCTTTATCCGAGGACGAAGCCTATGACCGCTATTTTGACGCCTATAACGGCCTCGTCGAGGAGGTTCACGCCGACCCCAAATACGTCTCGGCTTATAGTGATTTCCAAAAGTGGTACCTCTTTTTAGATATGTTGTCGTACTTAGTCCCTTTGGCCATTTTCGAGCTCGCGATCCCGCTCCTAAATCGTGAACGGAAGACCATTTCTTGTTTCATCCTCCATCTTTCGCGAGTGAAAACAAAAGATGCCAAACTGACCAATGGTTATCGGGTCGTGATTCGTTTCTTCGTCATCTTCATCGTGGAGCTCTTCCTCTTGACCGTTTTCCTCAACTACTGGTCCTTGCTGCTCATGCCGCTAGGTAATCTCCTGATGATTTTGGCTTTACCAAAGCGTCAAACCATCGGCGACTTCTGTAGCGGGACGATGCTCCTTCCTTCGACCCAGGTCGATCGTTCTCTGGTCTCTCCAGAAAAAGTGAGCAAGCCTCGAAAGGGCAGGAGGTAGCCATATGGGAACAATATGTAGCGCTCAGACCTTATTGCTAGAAGCTCAAAGAGCCAAGAAAGCCTTGGTTTCGATCAATATCGAGAACCTGGAGACCGCCCAAGCGGTCCTTTCCGCGGCCGCCGAGAAAGGGCAACCGTTGCTAGTGGCCCTTAGCGAACGGACCTTAGACTACGCGAGCCCCGGTGTTTACGTGGCTTTGATTAACGCCATCGCCAAAACCCTCCCGGTCCGCTACGCGATCCATCTTGACCACGCCACCACCATCGACACCGTGAAGCGTTGCCTTCAAGCCGGCTTTAATTCCGTCATGTTCGATGGTTCGTTCCATTCTTACGAGGAGAATATCTTCCTTACGAAAGAAGTCGTCGTTCTCGCGAAAGAATATCACGCCGCCGTGGAAGGGGAGCTCGGGCATGTCGGGGGCAAGAAGGATCTCTCGTGCGAGAAAGAAAGCCTCCTTACCGACCCCAATGAAGCCGCCGATTTCGTCAAGAGGACGGGCGTCGATTCCTTGGCAATATCCATTGGTAACAGCCACGGCTTCTATCAATGCGTGCCGAATATCCACTTCGATGTCCTCGAAGCCATACGAGAGAAAGTCACCATTCCTTTAGTTCTTCACGGAGCGAGCGGGCTTAGCGATGAGGTGGTTAGGCGCTGCGTGGCCCTCGGAATTTCACGCCTGAATTTCTGCACCGAACTCCGCGACAGTTTCTCGCAAGCGGTCAAAAATGAGTTAAGCCGCGACCCCAACCTCGTGGATCCGAAAAAGTATCTCGGACCCGGTCGCAAAGCGTTCCACGATCATGTCTATAGAATCTTCGAGGCCTTAGAGGGCCAAAAATGAAAGAAGGAAACATTATGTCATTGGTTAACATGAAGGAAATGCTCGGTAAGGCGCTGGAGGGGCATTACGCCGTTGGGCAGTTCAATATCAACAATCTCGAATGGATGCAAGCCATCCTCGATGAGGCGGCGGCCCTACAAGCACCCGTGATCCTCGGGGTCAGCGAAGGCGCCGCCACTTACATGGGTGGCTGGGATGTCGTCGTCCAGATGGTTAAGGCGTACCTCCTCGATAAACACATCGCCATCCCGGTGGCCATCCACTTAGACCATGCCGCGTCTTTTGAAGCCTGCCAAAAAGCTATCGATGCCGGTTTCACCTCGGTGATGATCGACGCCTCAAGAAAACCCTTTGAAGAGAACATCGCCATCACCAAAAAGGTCGTCGAATATGCCAGAAAGCATAACGTTAGCGTCGAAACGGAGTTAGGAAAAGTCGGCGGAAAGGAAGAGGAGGTCGTGGCCGAATCGATGTATGCCGTACCAGAAGAATGCCTTCGGATGGTGCGGGAAAGCGGAATCGATGCTCTGGCGCCGGCCTTAGGAAGCGTCCATGGCGTCTACCACGGCGAGCCCAAACTTGGCTTCGACCGCATGAAGGAAATCCAGGAAATGTGCTGCTTGCCCTTGGTTCTTCACGGAGGCAGTGGAATTCCCGATTGGCAATTACGAAAGGCCATCGAATGTGGAACGGCCAAAATCAACGTCAACACCGAAAACCAGCAAGCCTGGGAGAAAATCGTCCGGGAAATCATCGCGACGACGGACCATGTTTGGGATATGCGCAAAATCATCGGGCCGGGAAAGAAGGGCATCGAAGAAGTCGTGAAGAGCAAATGCGAGGTCTTCGGTTGCATTGGAAAGGCCCAATAATCAATAAGTCAAGCCTTCAGAGGGCGAGCGGAAACTCGTCCTCTTTTCTTTCGAAAGGGCAACCGAGAGTCCTACAATAGGATACGGAGGGTTTGCATATGGACTTCGCCACGAAGAAGGTTCTGATTGTCTATTTTTCCAAGAAAGGCGAGAACTGGTACATCAACGGTTTAAAAAGCCTTTCCAAAGGAAACACGGAAATATTGGCCGAGAAAATCTCGTTAATCACGGGAGGAGATCTCTTCGAGATCGTAGCGGAGAAGCCCTATCCGGATGGGTACGAGAACTGCTGCCGCGTCGCCAAAGACGAGTGGACTTCTCAGGCCCGGCCGGAATTGGTGAACCATAGGGACGCCAAAGGTTATGACGTGGTTTTCGTCGGTTGGCCTTGTTGGTATGGCACCATGCCGATGGCGGTCTATACCTGGCTCGAGGAAAACGACAACCTCAAAGGGAAAATCGCCATCCCCTTCGAGACCAACGAAGGTTCGAACTGGGGCAGAGGGCAAAAGGATTTCCTCGCCGCCCTCCCGAGAGCCACCGTTTTGCCGGGTTTCGCGGTTAGAGGGCATCTCGTCGAAAAGAGAGAGACGGAGCTGCGCGACTGGCTTAAGTCCCTTTAGGCAAGAACGGGAAATCTTCTAAAAACAAAGTAAAAGAGAAAAAGGGCTGAATTCTTACCAAGAAGTAAGAAAAACGGCCCTTTTCGGTTTTATGGTAGAAAAACGTAGACAAGAAAAATGAAACAACTTACTCTAGGTGAAGTAGAAAGCGGCCGGTCCTTGATTCAGTTTTCGGGGGTTGAACCGAGGGCCGGGCACTCTCTTTTTTTATGCTAGAAACGGTCCGCGCGATAGTTCTTCAAAACCTTGACGAGCGGAGTGATGGTCTTCTTAAGGACGCCGGGAGCGAAGGGGTTCTTGAGGCCGTCTTTGGTGATGAGCGTCACGAACGGATATTTGCCGCCCATCTTGCAGAGCTTGATGTAGCGTTTCCAGGCATGATCATGGTTCTTCCGGTCCAGATTGAAGAACTGGAAGGCCAAAACCTGAGCCAAGGTGTAATCGATGTAATAGAACGGGTTCTCGAAAATATGGCCCTGAGTGATCCATCTCGGGACCGCCTGGGCTTCGGGGCAGCCCTCTTTGGCTTTGACCTTGTAGGGGGTGTATTTCTCCTCGAGAGCGGCCCACTCCGCATCCCGCTGCTCTTTGGTGGCTTCGGGGTTGGCGTAGACCCAATGTTGGAATTCGTCCACGGTGGCGCCGTAGGGAAGGAACTCGATGGAATCGGCAAGGTGCGAGTACTTGTACTTGTCGGGCTCGTCGAAGAAGAGGTTCATCCACGGCTCGGCGAAGAACTCCATCGACATGGAGTCGATTTCGCAGCTCTCCATGGTCGGCGAACGGTATTCGGGGATCTTGATGTTCCGGGCCATGTAGGCTTGGAAACTGTGGCCGAATTCGTGGGTGAGGACATCCACGTCGCCGGCGGTGCCGTTAAAGTTGCTGAAGATGATCGGGCATTTGTGGACGGGGAAATAGGTCATGTAGCCACCGCTTTGCTTGCCAGGTTTGGCTTCGAGGAAAAGCAGATGGCGCTCGACCATGTAATTGAAGAAGTAATCGGTATCGGGGCTGAGCTCCTTATACATCTTCTTGGCATGGGCGACTTTCTCGTCGGTGGTGCCGAGCGGCAACGGGTTGCCACTCTTGAAGGCGAAGGAAAGGTCGTAGATCTTCGGCGCTCTGATACCAGTCCGTTTGGCTTGCTCGCGCATGAGTTTGTTAGCAAGAGGGGTGACGACAGAATGGATCTGCTCGCGGTAGCCTTCGACCATCTCCGGCGTGTAGTCGAAACGGCTCATCCGGATGTAGGCTAGTTCGGTGAAGCTCTTATAGCCAAGTTTCTTGGCCATGGTGTCGCGGACCTTCACGAGTTTGGCGTAGATTTCCTCGAGCTCGTCTTTGCGGGTCATGAGGTAGCCGTAGTAGGCCTTTGAGGCTTCCTTGCGGGTCTCGCGATCCTTGTCTTGAAGGAACTTGCCCATTTGCGGCAGGTTGTAGGTTTGGCCACGGAACTCCACTTTGCAGGAGGCAATGGCGGCGCTATATTGCATCGAGAGTTTGTTCTCTTCGGTCAATTCCGGGATGATTTTCTCGTCGAAGCTCTTAAGCTGGTATTCGTACATCTTGAAAAGGAACGAGCCGAGTTTCTTTTCGAGATAGGGGCGGAATTTGCTCACCACCACATCCTTGGTGAAGGCGATGGAGGCGGCGCTCACAAGCGGTCCCCCCTCGTTAAGGATGTTCATGCCCTTTTCGTAGAGCTTGTTCGTGGTATCAAGGCTATAAAGAACCGAAACGTGGGTGCTCTGATCGCTGATCTTGTCTCCGAGACGCGACATCTTCTTGAAGATGGCAAAAGCCTCTTCCGGGGTTTGGGCCTTATTGAACTGCTCATGAAGGGCGTTGATCTTTTTGATGGAGCCCTTGATGGACGGAACTTTGTACGGCCACTCTTCGAATTTCGCCAAGTCTTTTTTCATTTGTTTTCTCCTTTTTGGATTTTGATAATCGTGCGGGTTTCCGGAACTTTCGCCGAAGGCTTTTTGACGAGAGGCGTTCCTAGCGAGGCGGCTTTGCCTAAATCAGTCAGGAGAAGGAAGTAATCGTTCTCTTCCTGCACCCAGACCATTTTGAGAAAGCCATGCCGAACCAGTTGCGTCAGTCGCCCTTTGAGTTTCTTTTTCGAAAAAGAGGGCCAATAACCGTAGAAAGGCGAGGTTTTGAAAGGACTTGTTTCCACGTCCTCCACCCCTTTGAGCACTTTGCTGAGTCCTTCCGAGGAGCCCATAAAGCCCGCTTCCTCGAGGCAGGATATAGCGGCCAGCATCTTGCGGAGGGACACTCCTAGGTTGATGGTTTCTCTTTTTTCCATGAAACGTTTCTATTATAAGGGTGGATGTACGAAAGTCACGAAAAAAGATGTTTTTTTGCACTTTTGCCCCATTTGTCAAGGGGAGGCCGCAAAAACCTTATCGCTTTGCTTGTCTTCGCGCGGGCCCGAACCTAGAATAACTAGGCGGAAATTATGATTGAAGAAAAAGATCAACAAATCGAACGCGTCCTCGAAAAGGTTCGCCCCTTCCTCCAAAGAGACGGTGGCGACGTTGTTTACGTTGGTTTCAAAGACGGGGTGGTTTATCTACGGATGGTCGGAGCCTGCGAAGGCTGCGCCTACATGGATAACGACATCACGGCCGGCGTCGAAATCATCCTGATGGAAGAAGTTCCTGGCATCATTCGGGTCGACGCTTCCGGAGAGGTCCCTCCCGATATTCTTGAGGCCTACACCAGACGGGAAAGCGAGAAACTCGCTTCCGCGGATAACCAGCCTAAATAGCACGTCAGTCAAAAGCATCAAAAAAGCCACCGCAAACGGGTGGCTTTTCTTTTTGAGCGGTCTTTTATTTCGCGGTCGGAAACCAATCCTGCCAGAGGAAGACCCGGTTATAGAGGATGGCGTCGATGACGTCCACGATCCAGGTCAGGGCGGCGAGGCCGAAGAAGCAGAGAATGTCCAGCAAAAGCGCAAAAGATTGTTTATTGATTACATCGTAGATGATGCGGTAGATGATGAAGATGATGTCCGCGAAGATGGCGATGAGAACCTTGGCGAATTTCGGTAGCGCGTCGATCGATTTGTTGAATTCCATATAGTTTTTCCTCTCCTTTTTTATGATTGTACACCGCCGCTTACATTTGTTAACAAAAAAATGACACACCTGTGACTTTGATGATAAACAACCCATGATTAAGGATTGTCTGACGCTTCTCATTTAGAACCATTTCTGAGATACGAGTTCGAATCTTTTTAGGCGTTTTGAAAAAGCCAACGTCAGGAAGAAGAGAAAAGAAAATGGTCCGGCGTTCGTCGGACCATTCTGTTTTTCGTTTCGTTAATGAGCTAGGAAGAGGTGATGGAAGAGGAGGCACCAGATCAAGTCGACCCAGCCGAAGATCACCGGAATGAAGATACCGAAGATCAGACCCAGAATGTTTTCACCGGTGGGTTTCTCGAGGACCGCGGTAACGCGGACGACGATCTCGACGAACCAGTTAACGCCGGGAATTAGAAGGAGGATGATTTGCACCAAACGCGGAAGGCCATTGAACCATTTCATATTTCCTGCTCCTTTTCTTTAATCTAACTTAGTACGGTCAAAAAGGAAACAAAAACGAGCAAAAACCCTGCAAAACGAACTTATAGGCGACCTAGAAGAGGAGATTGGAGGCTTTGTTGGCGAGCATATAACCTTCGCGGTTATAGACATCGTCCCGGTTAAAAACGTATTCGGTTCCGTCGAATTTTTTAATCACTCCACCCGCTTCTTTGAGGATGATGGTGCCAGCGGCGATGTCCCATTCTTTGGTGCCGGAGCTGACACGATAAGAAACCTCGGCCAACCCTTCGGCGATGGCGCAGAACTTGAGAGCGGCCCCTAGGGCCTCGATCTTGGTAATACGATCTTTATGAAGACGAATGAGGGCCTCCTCCTTCTCGTTAAAGAAAGAGACGCTCCGCAGGGCGATGAGATTGTAATCTTTGCTGGAGACGTGAATGCGGACCGGGTCTTTGCCCTTTTCCAACTTGAAGGCCCCTTGGCCTTTGACGGCGTAAAAGAGAGTGTTCTTCGTGGGGATATTGATGACGCCCGCCACCACTTCGTGGCGATAGGCTAAAGCAATATTGGTGCAGAACTCACCGTTCCGGGAGACGAATTCTTTCGTCCCGTCCACAGGGTCAACGATAAACACGAAATCGTTCTGAAGGCGGCTTTTATCGTCTTTGCTCTCTTCGGTCAGAAAAGCGTAGGCTGGAAAGGCTTTGTGGAGTTCCGCGCGGATGGATTGGTCGGCAAAGCGGTCGGCTTCGGTCACCGGCGAATTATCTTCTTTGAGGACAACCTCAAAAGGTTTGGAATAGACGGCCAGGATCCCTTCTTCAGCATTCAGCGCGGCTTTGATCATCGCGGCCAGCTCTTTTTCGTACATGGCAATCCCCCTTTATGAAGTGTTTCATCATAATCCACCAAGAACATTATTTCATCAGAAACCTTAAAGGAAAGTCGGCAAAGGCCAAAAAATCCGGCGCCTCTTTTCAAACGAGGAAAGATTGCTTTGCGTGCTTCTTTTTTCTTAATTGTAAAAAATGACTAAATAATTGAGATAATCAGCTCCTGCTTTGATAAGTTCGTCGTTCGGGTAAACATTGAATGCCTACTCGTCGTTTTCGAACAATGTCAACCAAAAAAATGCGTTAAACGCGTTGATCCCTTGGCCATCGAGACGGGGTATAATAACTAAATTAGCAGAAGAGATTTCCTCACAAAACGAAAGGAGTTTTGAAAACATGGCAAATCTTAAAGAACGCATCTGCATTATTGGCGGAGGTCCGGCTGGAGTCGGGGCCGCCATGTATCTCGAGAAAAAGGGATACAAGAACTATGTGATTTACGAGAAGGATAATCGCGTTGGCGGCAAGTGCTGGTCACCCTCCCTTTCGATCGAAGAAGGATCGAGCGAGAGGCGGACGATCGAGATGGGCGCCATCATGGGTGCCAAAACCTATTGGGCCGTCCATGAAGCCGAACTCTTCGGCGGAACCGATCACGACGGACCAAAAATGGGCCGTATCTACATGAATAAGGAAGGAAAAGAGATTTTTCCGTTCGACCCAAAAAAGAATTTCTCGTTCAAGAAACTCTTTGATTTGCTCAAGCTCAAGAAAGCCGTCAAACGGTTAGCCAAGTTGATGGAAACCAAGTACGTCGGTTATGACGTCAATGGCCACCGCGGAATCGCCGAAGGCAAATACAATGGCTTGTCCAAACTCGAGATTAACCACATGGAGCCGGTGGAAGGCGAGAACCCGAATCTCAAGGATTTGGCCCTTCCCTTCACGGAGTTCTGCAAGTTGAATAAGGTCGAACCGGTCATGAAGATCTGGATCGCCCCGTTCACCAGTTTCGGCTATGGCTTCTTCGACGAGATGGCCGCCGGTTACGTCATGAAGTACCTCGACGTGGCCACCACCGTCGAATTCATCAATATGCGCCTTTGGACTTGGGCCAAGGGCACCCAAGCCATCTGGGAAGGCGTTAACGGGCATCTGCTCAACCACGCAAAACTCAATAGCGAAGTGACCAAGATCGTCCGTAAGGATGGCAAAGTCATCGTCACGGTTAACGGCGTCGATGAGGTCTTCGATAAACTCATCGTGACCATCCCGCTCGATTGGTTCAGCAAAATCGCCGATGCCCGCGACGAGGAAAAAGAACTCTTCGGCAAGATCATCCACGAGAAGTACGTCTCCGTTGCCAATCGCATCGAAGATGGCAAATGCCCCCAGATCTCGGCTTACCTCTTTGACAACATGGTGCCGGAACGTCTAGGCCACCTGATGGTCTATTACCACCGTTGGAGCGACATCAAGAATCAGGTCATCATCACCTACGCCCTTCGCAACCATCAAGGCAGCGAAGACGTGAGCTACGATTTCACCAAGAAGACCCTCCTCGAGGATATGGCCATCTGCGGAGCCCCCGTCAAGAAGATCGAAATCGAAGAAGAGAGTTACTATTGCCCCCACCTTAGTTGCGATGATTACAAAGCTGGTTGGTACGATAAAGTCGATGCCATGCAAGGCAAAGACAATACCTACTACGGCGGCGAAGTCATGGCCTTCGGCGACATGGAAGAGACCCTCGAGGCTTCTCGCGATCTCGTCGGCCGTTTCTTCTAAACACTCATTCGTCCTTTAGCCCAAGCCAACGCTTGGGCTTTTTCATTGTGACAGCATCTAAAAGACCGAACGAATACGCGTTAATAGAGTTTGGCGTGAAGAAGCGTTACGTTCTTGATTTATCAACGAAGAACTCCGTTAAAATGACCCGATATCGTGCTATGATGTTTCAAGTAAAGTCTCGAGAGCGTTTTCATGAAGAATATCCATCAAAAAGATATCGCTGATGCCTTAGGCATTTCTTTAAACACCGTCTCGCGCGCTCTTCGCGATTGCCCGGATATTGGGGAGAAGACGAAAAAAACCGTTCGCGACAAAGCCAATGAACTTGGCTATATCCCCAATTTCATCTCTTCCTTCCTCGCTTCGGGACGCATCCGCATGATCAGCATCGTCGTTTATAATCTGAAAAACATTTACTTTGCTTTGATGGCGGATTCGCTCATCCGTCATTTTTCCCGTCTCGGCTACCAGTGCCTTCTTTCGGCCTGCGAAAAAGAAAAAGTCGGCCTGGAGGACGTCAAGTTGATTTTGGCCAGTCAATGCATGGGCATTATCTCGCTCATTGAAATGGACAACAAAGCGGTGAAACTCTGCGCCAAACGCGGGGTCCCTGTCTGCTTGATTGGCCGCACCGCCAACCAAGCCAATATTTCTTCTTTCGATAGCGATGATTACCAAGGTGGGACTCTCTTAGCCAAGGAATACATCAAAGGCGGCTTTCTCCGGCCGTGCTATCTGGAGCCGACCATCAAAGGCGCGGTCAAACGCCGACTTCAAGGATTCCGGGAGACCTTAGCCAAAGAGGGAGTCCGGGTCCGGGTCTATACCCACGTTTACGGAAAAGGGATGTATGCCTATTTCGCCAATCAAATTCGGAAGAACAAGAACGATTTCGTTTTCTCCTATAACGACGAGATCGCCATTAACGTCAAACGCCAATTGAACAACCGGTCAATAATCTTTTATGGCTTCGATGGGATTTCTGAGCGACTATCGATCATTTCTTCAATCAATGGCCTCGCAGTCAAGTGGGATGAGGTCGTCGAGGACGCCTGTTCGGATTTATTGCGCCGGATGAAAGACGAAAAGGAAGCCAGGGTCACCATTCACAAATTCTATCCGATGCACCTCGTGGAAAACCCAAGCAAAAAGCTCAACTGACAACGAAAAAGGATGCGGGCAATCCGCATCCTTCTTTTCTTATCGAAAGGGAGCGCCAAAGGAATGACGTCCCCTGAGGATCAACTGATCTTGAGGTTGCTGAAGGTGGCATTAACTCCAGCGGCCACAAAATGAACGTTATAGGCACCCGTATAGTGATTGACCATGGCGAGGTCTTGGGCATAAAGCGAATTGCTCGTTTTGTTCGTCACGCCCCAAGTCATCACGTTGACTTCCTCGGTGGCGTCCGCGGCAAGGAGGGTCCAGGCAAAAGAAGAACCCGTCGCCGTCACTGTCCGAACAATCTTATGATGCCCAACCACGTTAGCATCTGCAGGGATGCTTCCTATGGTCTCTTGTTTCGTCCCAACCCGGCTCATAGCAATCTTGGTATCGCCCTCAACGCCATACGTATTGGCTAGATCAAAACTCGCGGCATTGCCGAGGCAGGTAACGTTGTCTGGCAAAGCCCGATATTCGATGCCGAGGACTTCATTGGAATCGTTCCAATAGCAGTTATTCATCGAGAAACGATCGTAAACCTTATAGGATTCGGTCATGTCAGCGCGGCCTAAAGCTAAGCCGAAACGATACTGATGGTTGTTGCTTTCGGCCTGGATGTGGTTCACATCGAACTCAATGGTGAAGTCGCCCGCGAAAGTCCCAAAGCCGGCTTTCAAAGCAGCCGTGTCCCAGGAATTTAGTCCCCAACCGGCCATCGCGGTTTCCGCTTTGGTGTTGAAGCTCACCGATTTATTCGTGAAATCTTCGCTAAGGCGGCCGGCATAGCTGAGGTCGTATTTTTTCGCGATATCGCAAACGTAGACGATACTGAGGGATTTGATCTTGGCGCCCGCGACGCCAGCCACAACCTTAAAGTAGTTGGCGCTATAAGGTAAGGTATGGGTAACGCCACTGGTGATGGCAATCTCCGTTGAAAAATCATCTTGATAGACGCCGTAATCCAGTTTCGCATCGCCTTCATCGAGGACAACCGTGACGCTCTGGATGCCATTGATGCAATTGACGTTATAGAAGTTCCCCGCAGCCGCGAGCGTGCCGAATCCACCGGCATAGGCGCTCAAACCGGTGCTTTTGATGTTAACAGCGCCATTGGTGAGCGAATAGGCCGTGAAATCGCTATAGTCCGCAACCGTGGTCGACGCATCCAAATTGAGGGTAAAGTTCGTTCCTTCGCCCTGAAAAACAGAGATACCGTTTCTCTCCGAAACAAGAGCAGCGGTCGCCAAACAGACGAGGGAGGCTGCCGTGATGAGGATAGTCAGTTGTTTTGTTTTCATACAAATATCCTTTTTTTGATACATTACAAATCATGTCGACTCCAATTTTCTTATAGCTTTGCCTCCCTTCCTTTTTCAGTTTTCCCTATTGTTTGTCTCTTGTGAGAAGAGATAAAAACCAAGTTGAAGACAAACGACAACGCTTGCATCACGATCCCGATGATCGAAGACACCGCGATGTTATAGAGAAGGAAAAGCACCGCCGCGGGAAGGCACCACGCCTTAATGTCCCATTCCTTATCATTCCAAATCGCGAAGAGAAGAAACCCATAACCCCCTAGCGAAAGAAGGGAGATTGGCCCGCCCCACGTGCGATAAGTCAATAAGCCGAATAAAAGGAAGAAAAGGACGGGGACTCCCCTGACCTCATGCGCGGGGAAACTGTCTTTAAAGGAGAATACGAAGAACATGAAGGCGGTGAGCACGGATCCGGCCATCCCAGTCCAGGCGCCCAAAAGGGAATAATGAACGGCCCATAAGAGGTTGACGATGATGTTAATGAAGAGAATCGGCCCTCGTTCCAAATGCTTGATGGTCGCATAAAGATAGGCCAACCCGGCCAAGGCTCCGATGCCTTGAGCGACCCAATAGATCCAGTTCACGCCTTCGCCTCGTCAAACGTGATGAGTTTGACCGTGAATTCGTTCAGCCAGCCCCCTAGAGCAAGGCCAACTTTCGCGTAATAAGCTCCGGAATGGACACGCTGATCACAGCTATTCGTATAGAATTTCGTGGGATCGAGTCCCTCAAATTTGAGATAACGGCGATGAGGGTTCTCCCGCATCAGCGAAACAAATAAGGCGATGGCTTGGTTTTTCTTCTTCGAAACGGAAATAACCAAGAACTGGTTGCCCTCGTGCGGAGAAAGAAGGCGGTAAAGGTCGCCGTTTTGAATGCAATCGAGATAGTAGCGACGATAGATATCATTGATCCGACCATAGGCCACCTCGTCGTCTTTCGTCAGTTTCGTCGGATCGATCTCGTAGCCAAAATAACCGAATAGGGCCACCGCTCCCCGGGAGTACGCATCCACAATCGGCAAAGCGAAAACGTTGCTTCCGATCGTGGCAAGGGGGAAGAAAAGCGACGTGTCATAAAGAATTCTCATCCGCTCGATCGCATCATTCGTGTCCGAGCCTTGATGGAAAAAGGCGCAAGAGAGGGTCGAGTAATCCATTCGGGCCCCGCCGGAGGCGCACATCTGAACCTCCACTTTCGGGAAACGCGCGTGGAAACGGGAATAGAAAGAGTACATGCCAAGCTGATAACGGTAATAAGTCTCGCCTTTCTTCTCGGCGGGCAAAGACGGCGAAATCGCCTCGCTTAGAGGCCGGTTGAAATCGAATTTGACTTCGTCGAAAGAATATTCCTCGAATAAGGCGGAAACCTCTTTGAAAACGGCATCCACCACCGCCGGATTCGCCATGTCGAGCACCAATTGATGGCGGGATAAGGAAAGGAACGGAGTCGCCCCTTGCCCCAAAACCCAATCGGGGTGAGCCCGATAAAGTTCGCTATTGGGATTGATCATTTCCGGTTCGAGCCAAATCCCGAATTTGAGATTTTTCTCCCTGGCGCGGGCGATGGCCTGATGGAGGTCGATCTTCGCCGTGTTCACCTTCCAATCGCCAAGAGAACTCGTATCGTCATTGCGGCGTCCAAACCAGCCATCATCCAGCAAGAAGAGGTTTACCCCCACCTTCGAGGCGGCATCGATCATTTCAATAATCCGTTTCGTGTCGAAATCGAAGAAAGCCCCATCCCAAGAGCAGAGATGGACCTCATGGGGAGCCTCAATCGGGAGGTCATGCTGGATATTCTCGCGAACGAAATCGGCGAGATTCCGCGAAAGGGAGCCATAGCCTTTTGAAGAATAAGCCAAAACCACCTGCGGGGTTTCGAAAGATTCGCCCGGTTTGAGCAAGGCCGAGAAATGCTCGTCGGAAATCCCTCCCTCGATCCGGAGGGTTCCATAGTCTTGTTTGATCGCGTCGAAGGCGAAATTGCCGGAATAGACATAGCTAATGCCAATCGCTTCGCCTTGCTTCTCGTCCGTGCCCTTTCGGCTCAACAAGAAGAAAGGGGCTTCTAAGTTGGAGAAGGAGCCGGATTCATTAGCGATCCGCTTCATTCCATCCCCAATCTTTTCTTTCTCCCATTGGCGTTCCTTGCACCACTCGCCATGGAAATGGCTGAGATCATAGTCGGCGTCGGGCAAGTCAAGGGAGAAGGAATAGGCCCGGAGCAGACGATAGTCTTGCTGGCTTCGGTTTTCGATCGTCAAGGAGCGTAGCAAAACGCTCACTTGTGCCAAAACGGTGTAATGCAGAGTGACGTAAATCCCGGAGCTCGCCTCTTTAAGAACGATCTCTAAGGTTTCGGCTTCTTCCGGGTTTCCTTTGGCCAAAGGAAGCGAACTTTGATAGGTTGTGAAGCCTTTGCTGATCCGATGGCTCTGATAAAGAAAACGGCAATATAGGGTGGACGAATTCGCGGGGACGACAAGCAAAGGCGCTTCCCGTTTATCGAGGCCGCCAAAAGGCGGGAGCTCCATCATCGACAAGGCTTCGGAATAATGCGAATAAAGACAAGAAACGGTTTTTTCGATGCCGTCTTTCTCGCAATAACGGAGTTCACTCTCGTCCGCGCTCATCGCTTGGGGGTCGATCTCCGCCAAAGGCTCGCCATAGTAAAGATGCTGGAGGGAGCCGAGGTCATTCACCACGAAGGCGTAGGAAAAGAAGGCATTCGCGAGGGTGAATAGGTGTTTTTCTGGATCAAAACTAATTGCCATAAGTTACCTTTCTTACTTTAAAACGGGGCCTTCTTTTACAACCTGATATGAGGGAAGTTTCTTCTCGACAAAAGGCATTTCGCTCACCGGATCCCACTTCAAGGGATCCATGGCCATAATTCGCTCTGAGGCGCCAGAAGGATATTTCGGGGAAATTTCGACGCCGTGGTAGAAAATCCAATATGTTTCCGCATCATCCGCGTGAACGCAGCAGTGTCCGGTTCCCACGAAGTGGTTAGCTAAGCCATCCACCACCAAGTCGCCTTGGTTGCGGCCAAACATGTCATGGCCCTGGCTATCGGAATAGGGGCCTAAGGGCGAACGGCTCTTGCACGAGACGACGTGATAGGTGCACTTGTCTCCATCGAGCGTCTTCCCCGTCGAGAATAAGAGGTAATAGAGGCCATTCCGTTTGACCATATAGGAAGCTTCATAAGTATCAAGATCGATCGTGCCTTGATCAAAGCCCGCCAAAGCGACTTTTTCGCCCAAAAGGGAAAGACCATCTTCGCTGAGCTTGGAGCCATAAATGCCCCGATAGGATCCCCAAATGATGTAGAGTTGGCCATCATAGCCGCGGAACACCGTCGGATCGATCGAGTTATTCACCTTGACCTCCAGGCTGCGCAATAAAGGCCCGTGATCGTGGAAGGGGCCTTTCGGGGAAGAGCTGGTTGCCACCCCGATCGAGGCATTCGGATCAAAAAGAATCGATAAGGAATAATAAAGAACGTAAGTGGAACCGATTTTGATGATATCCGGGGCCCAGAGGCAAGCGTCTTTTGTTCCCCATCTCGGGAATTCCTTATCGTCGAAAATCTCGCCGACGTATTCGTAGTGGCATAGATCCTTGCTGAAGAGGATTGGTCCCCGCGACAAGAAAGGTTTGCCCTCACCTTTGTAATCGGAATAACCCATCGTCCCGTAGAGATAAAAGCCCTCTGGGGTGCGAAGGATCGCTGGATCGGCGAAAGTGGCGGGATAAATCGGATTTTGATAGGTGTTCATAAGATGTCCTTTATTTTTATTTGATGAGCAAACCGCTCGAAACGTCATAGAGATGAAGCGTTTCTTCGGCAAAAGCCAAATGGATCTGGCTCCCGATTTTGGGGATTGTTAAGCCAGAAACCCGGGCCAGGATCTCTTGGGTATCGTAACGAAGATGGAGCAGGATCTCGGAACCAAGGTATTCGGCGAAATCCACTGCCGAATCGATAGCGAAAACATCGTTGTTTTCTGTGGTCTCGTGCAAAAACTCCGGGCGGATCCCTAGAAGAATCTCATGGGGCTCTTTTTCCGCCGAATGATAAAACCATAAAAGCCGCTCTAAATAATCGGATTCGCTTTCGGCTTGGGAGACGTTAACAGGTTTTCCATTTGCCGTTTTATCGCCGCCTTCAATCACCGAGGCACTGGCCTTCAGTTTCTCGATTTCGCCAACCAGAAGGCGATCTTTTTCTTTGAGAAGGACGAGAAGGCGCTTGAACGTTCTCCGTAACAAAACCATCGGCTTATGCTGCTGCTCTGCTAAGAGCAAGGAAGCATACAGGCGCTGGAAGCGTTCCGTTTTCTCAGGAATTAAGGCAAGATTTCCTAAGAGGGCCATGCCTTTTTGAAGGGCCGTCCTGTCCCCTTTTAACGCATTTTCTAGGGTTGGCCACATAGAGGCGTGGGCCAAGGCGGAACGTTCTCTAAGGGCCGTCAGATGCTCTTCTTCCTTTTTGATAAAAGCGTCGTGCTGTTCCATCGCCGCTTGGCTTAACGTGAAACTGGAGCCATTAACGAAACGGATTGTTCCGTGATCATAGGTGGCTTTCAATAAGTTCATCGATGGCGAACCGATGAAGGTGGCCACGAAGGTATTCGCCGGATTCTGGTAAATCTCCTCCGGGGTGTCGGCTTGCTGGATCCAGCCTTTGTTCATCACGACGATCCGATCCGCCATGGTCATGGCTTCGGTTTGGTCGTGGGTGACGTAAATCGTCGTGGCTCCCACTTTTTCATGGATTTTGACGATTTCGCTCCGCATGGAGACTCGGAGTTTGGCATCGAGGTTACTAAGAGGCTCGTCCATCAAGAACAATTTCGGGTTCCGGACGATTGCCCGGCCCAAAGCGACCCGCTGCATCTGACCGCCCGAGAGCTCTTTGGGCTTCCGATCGAGATAGGCGCCGAGATTAAGCACATCCGCCGCCTGAAAGACTCGCTCGTCCAACTCTTTCTTCGTGTAATGGCGGTACGTTTTAAGCGGAACCGGAGTGGTTTGTAGATGAGATAACTCCGCTTCGGCTTTGGCTTTCTCTTCTTTTTGGAGATGAGGCAAAACCCTTTCGAGTTCCGCGATCCGACGCTCGTCGATACCCACAGCAAGGGAGCCATCCCGGTAATATTGTGGCAACAAGAACTTTTTGATCTTGAGAGCGAAAGCCATGTTGTCATAGACGTTCATGTGGGGATAGAGAGCATACGACTGGAAAACCATCGCGATGTCCCGGTCTTTGCTCGGGGAGGCGTTGGCGAGCGTTTTGTCGATGAAAAGGCCACCGCTGCTGATCTCCTCAAGGCCAGCAATCATCCGTAACGTCGTGGATTTGCCGCACCCCGAGGGGCCAACTAAAACCACGAATTCGTTCTTGGCAATGTCGAGCGAGAAGTCATAAACGGCCTGAACGCCATTGGGATAAGTCTTGTTGACGTGGTCTAGTTTAACGTAACTAGCCAATGAATCCATCCGCAAGGTCTTGCCCATATCTTTGTAAGCTTGTCTGATTTCGCCGATTTCTCGTTTTTCTGTGATATCCATCGTTAACCTCCTAACGTTTAATCCCAGTCATGGCGACGCCTTCGACGATTCGGTCTTGCACGAGGCAATAGAGAATCAATATCGGCAGCATCGCGATGATGGTGCAAGCGAGCTGTAGTCCCAGTTTCGAATAGGTTTGGTTCCCTTCCGTCACTTTGGCCAAGCCCACGGCCAAGGTCCACATATCCGCTGAGGATTGTCCGACTACCAATTGGGCCCACTGAAGGTCATTCCAAGCCCCAAGGAAACCAAAGAGACCCTGAACCAAGAGAATCGATTTCCCTAAGGGCACCACGATATGGGTGAAGATCCTGATGTCGCTGGCCCCGTCCATCCGGGCCGATTCCACCAAATCGAAGGGAATCGAAAGGAAGAAAGAACGGATGAGAAAAAGCCCATAGACCCCACCTAAGCCCGGAAGAATCAGGCCCCAAAGATTCTTATTGAGGCCTAATGACACCATTTGGGTGAATTGGGGTACCATCACGACAATCCCCGGGATCGTCATCGTGGCGATCAGGAAATAGAAAAGCTTGTTGGCGAAGCGGAGCTTAAGGAAGACGAAGGCGTAGGCCGCCAAAGAAGCGATAAGGAGATAAAGCAAAGTCGAGACCAGAGAAACGATCAAGGAATTCAAGACCCAGCGGCCGACCGGATAGGTCCCGTCCTGGAAAACATCGATGTAGTTCTGGAAGGTCCATTTCGAGGGAGAGGTCGGAAAGAAAGAGCCCGGATAATAGAAGATATCCTCGGCATCCCTTAACGAGTTGACGAAAGCCCAAATGATTGGGAAAAGAACGAAGAAAGAGACGATGGAGAGGATGGTGAATGACAGGATTTTAGCCCTGTCTTTTCGCCAAAAGGTATTCCCGTTCATGATGGCTTCCTCCTTTCCTTTCTTTGGTGGCGACGAGCTGAGCAATTGAGATGAGCATGATGAAGAATCCGAGGCTGATCGCCATGGCGGAGACCATGCCATAGACTTGGAAGTCGGTCCCCATCATCAAGTCCTGGATAACATAGACCGCCGTGGCAATCTGTTTTTTATCGGAGACAAAAGACCCCAGCATGTAGTTTTGGCCATAGAGGTTCATGTAGCCGATCGTCGCGGTGAAGAAGCAGAGGATCAATTGGGGCTTAATCTGCGGCAGCGTGATATAGATAAAACGCTTCGTAGGTCCGCAGCCATCGATCGAGGACGCTTCTTTGAGCATTGGATCGACGTTCTGGAGGGCGGCCAGAAAAATCAGGAAGTTACCGCCGATGCCGCTCCACAGGCAGAAGACGATGATCAAAATCCAGTTGTATTTCGCATCGAGTAACCAGTTGATGTTGTTCCCAAATAGAGCGCTGAGGAAACCATAGTTGTTGTTGAACATGTTGAGGAAAATCACCGCCGTCGCCGTAATCGGGAAAATCGAGGGGAGATAAAGCACCGCCCGGAAGAACTTGTTCCCGAAAGGCTTGACGTTCACTAACGCCGCCAATAAGAGGGGAAGAACCACCGAGAAAGGCACGAGGATGAGCACGGCGATAACCGTGTTCTTCATGCCGTTCCAGAAACTTTGGAAATAGGTCGAATTGCTCGAAAAAAGGATCTTTTGGAAGTTCTGAAAGCCCCGGAAGAAAATGTCGGTCGGATCGGCAATGTTGTAGTGATAGAACGAGATGATGGCACCTTTGAAAAGAGGATAAAGGAAAAAGACAATGAAGAAAAAGAGGTAAGGACCGAGAAAGAGAAAACCCAAACCGTACTTCTTGAGGAAGAGGCGGCGTTTTTCTTCGTGTAAGGCATATTCCTCAAGCGAAGAGCTGGGGGTTCGTTTCAAACTCTCAAAAGCCATATCAGAGATCCTGCAAATCTTTAATCCGGTTCATGGTGTCGTCATAGGACTGCGTGAGCAAAGTGGACACCGGAGTGTCTTTATAGGAGGAGATCATCGCTTTCTTGAGCGCGGTCTGGAATCCTTCGATGATGTAGTCGTAATAGATGGAAACCGGCATGGTCCGATACTGATCGGTCGTGCCATAGTAACGGACGTATTTATCGAAAAATTCGTTGTTGAGATAAAGCTCAGAGGATTGCTGAACGATCAGCGAAGCCGGAAGGTGGCCCGCTTTGGTCCAGACCCCACCGCAGTTCTCCGCGAGATAGTTGCTGAAGATCGCCGCGGCGATCCGCTCAGTCCGGCTCTTGCAGGTCCTCACGATCGAAATGGCGTGCGAATCGCCGAAAATCGTGTTGGCGCTACTTTGGCTCGCATCAAGGGCAAAGAGTTTGGCCGGATTCATAATGGCCAAATTGTCCGCCGAACCGCCTTCGGCCGTGTACATCGAATCGATCTTGGCGGTGTTGCCGTAGCCATCCCAGGCCCCGGCAAAATAGAAGGCGCAGCAGCCACTATAGAATTCGGTGACGCCGGCATCATAGTTCAAATCGATCTTGCTAAGGGCGTGTTTGTTTTTCGAGGTCGCGGTTGGAAGCAGCCAATCGCGTAAAAGCTGAAGGCCTTTCTCCGCGCCGGAATTGTTAAACGAAGGCATGCCATCGCTGCCGGTGATCGAACCGCCGTTTTGAGAGACCGCGGATTCACCGATATAGGCATTGACCCACATATCGCCCGGCGAGACCGGGAAAGGATAATACTGGCCTTCGATTTCGGGGTTGTATTTGCGCCAAGTGTAGACGTTTCCGGGCGCCACGTTTGGCGTGTCGTTCCCGCGAACCCAAAGCTCGCCAGCATCGGCCTTTTCGACCAAGGCATCACAGGTGGTCATGAGTTCGTCATAGGTCGTCGGAATCGGCAGGCCATTCTTCGTCAGAATGTCTTTTCGGGCATAGGTCATCGCCGAATCGACGGAAATCGGCAAGCCGTAAAGCTGGCTTCCGATATAGCAATTATTGACAAGTAACGGCTCGAAATAGCTCTTGTCAAAGCCAATGTTGGCTTGCTCAAGATAGATGTCCTGCGGCACGAAGAGCTTGTTGCTAACCAAGGCGCCGATTCGCTCGCCATAGCCATAGAAGAGATCGGGGGCGTTATCGGGATCCTGAGTCACGGTCTTGGCCAAATTGGAGAAGATCGAGTAACGGGATTCGTGATAGGTCTCGATATTGATCTGGCCTTGATAGGCTTGATTGAACTTCGTGACGATCTCGTCCTGATAGGCGCCATCGGGGTTGGTGCAAACCGACCACATCTTCAATTTGATGTTGTTGAAGATGATGTTCCCGTTGGTGTCCCGTATGACGTCGTCGTTCGATTCATCGACGAAAGAAGAAACACTGGGTACGCCACCTTGAGAGGAGGTGACGGGGGGTTCACCTCCTCCGCAAGCGGTGAGAGCAGTGATGCTCGCTAAGAGTAGTAAGGCTTTGACTTTGTTCATAATGTCCCTTTCTTGGTATGAAACCACAAAGTTTTGATTTCGAAGGGCTTGAAGGTGAGATGGGCTAAATCCACCGGCCCAATCGGATCTTCCAAAAGATCGGTGAGCTCAACTGAATCGTAAGGCAAGGCTAGGGAAAGCGAGGTTTCGGCGGTGATTCCGCTCCGTTCGTAAGCGCGGACGATCACACCATCGCCCTGATAGGCGTTCTTATAGGCGGAAATTTCAATGTCGTTATTCGACAAGACCGGGTAAATCGGATCGAGGGTTTGCTTCCCCGCGTAGAGGAACTCCGAATCGTAGCCATAGGCCAACCGATCGACTTCCGCTTCGTTGAAGGGGGCGCGATGGGTATAGAGGGCGTAGGAATAAGCGGTCGGATGCTGATCGGAGAAACGGCCCGGCTCGTGGGTGGAACGAAGAAGCGAGATCTCGATATGGTCTCCCTTGACGTAGTTCCCGTTCCGGGCATGGTTCAGCAGCGAAACGCCGACTTTCTCGTCCGTGACGTCCAGCCACTCTTGGGCACAGACTTCGAATTGGCCTTGCTCCTCCGCCGTCTTCAAGAGGGTGCTCCGCTTTAAGGAACCGAATTGGATATCGAAGGTGGCCTCAGCGCTCGGATGGGCTAAGCCAAAGCAGGCTTTGAGGATGTAATAGGTGTCTTTCCAATCGATATCGTGATAGAAACGGATCAGCGTCGAATCATCCTCGATCACCATCCGCTCATGAAGTTTGGAGTTGGAGAAGACGTAATCCGAGGAAATCTCGGTGATTTTGCCATAGCGTTTGCAGCTTCTGCCCACCAAGGACATATACACTTCGTCCTGATCGCGGTAGGACATCGGGATATCCCAGGCATCGCCATAGTCGTGGAAGACTCGGAAGCGGTTGCCGCCATAAGCGGAGATGAGTTCTTCCTGGTTCTTCTTGTCGTAGATCGACTTGAAGGAACCATCCTCATTGAAGAGGATCCGCAATAGGGGGGTCTCCACCGCCTGCGTATTCGCGCTGGCCACGCCCGCAAAGGCTTCGGAAACGCCATTGAAATGATGGGGTTCCAGCTGCGTGCGGTAATAGACATCGTCCGTCTTGGTGAGGAATTGCACCGGATAGTTCAGATGGTTATAGACGAGGTCGCCTTTCTGAAAATCGTGGTGATAGGCTGGCAAAACGGCAGCCATGATCTCGTCGAGACGGGCTTCCATCTTTTGGTAACGGACTTGTTCTTCGAGATAAACGCGTTCGACCGAAGAACCGGCCATCACGTCATGGAATTGATAGATGAGCCCCTCTTTCCAAATCGCGTGGAGATCTTGATCGAAATCGTGGATCCCTTTGGCGGCGAGATAGCTTTCGACGATCTTCAAACGTTCCTCGAGATGCTTATTCCATTGCTTATGGCGGTTTTGCGAGGTCAAGACGCCTTGGTGGCGTTCGAGATAGAGCTCGCCCTGATAGCTCGGCAAAGTGCTCTTCACCGCCTCAAGGTCTTTGAAGATATCCTCGACATGCCCGTCTTTCATCGGGGGCATTGATTCCATTTTTTTCATTCGGACCAAGCGTTCGACGTGGCCGACATCCGGTCCGCCTCCGCCGTCGCCAATCCCATAGAGATAGAGGGTTTCATCAAAGACATCGCCTTTGGTCTTGGCTTTGTCGATGTTGTACATGTTGCCGGGGAAAGAACCGGAATTGTAAGCGTTCTCGTGCGGTGAATGCACCAGAACGGATGAGCCATCGATGCCGACCCACTTGAAATCGTGGAAAGGGAATTTGGTAAACCAGCTCCACGAGACTTTGATGGTCGAGAAATACTTTTGCTTGGATAGAGCCATCAGTTGAGGCAAATTGCCCGAGAAGCCAAAGGAATCCGGCAGCCAAAGGACATCGACGTAATGGCCAAAGGTCTCGAGCCAGTATTTCTGGCCATAGAGCATTTGCCGGGCCAAGGATTCCTCGCCCGGTGTATTGGTCTCGAATTCGATATAAGCGCCGCCTTGAAGTTCGATCCGCCCGCTTTTTTCGTAAGCGACGAAACGGTCCCAAAGCCTCGAGGAAGCCTCTTTGATCCACTCCATCTGGATCGGTTGCGAGATGATAAAGTTCAAGAAGGGATAACGGTCCATCAGATAATAGATGTTGGTTAAAGTGCGGACGATCTTGCGCTTGTTTTCCCGTAAGGGCCAGAGCCAGGCAATATCTAGGTGGGAATGGGCCACCAAAATCAGCCGTTTCTTTTCGACGTCTTTGTACGGTGGCAGAAGCATCATTTTGGCGACTTCTTTTTTCGAAAGTTCGTAGCGGTCTTTAGCCCCATACCAATAGAGGTCGCGTATCTTCGATAACGAATCGACCAAGGGCTTATATATCGGAGCGTCTTCGTCGATGGTTTCCGCAAGGTCCAAGAAGACCTGAACGTCGAAATAGATGTCCTCGTTCTCTTCGTTCTTGAGGCAAAGGTTGCAAAAGCCAAAGCGGCCTTCGTCTTTTCTTTCGCCTTCCCAATAACGGTTATTGGAGCCAGCGTCAAACCATAGCTCAATCGTTCCGTTCCGATCCATGAAAGAATTGATTTGGATATTCCGTTTGGTTTGGTTATCGCGGTTATGGTTGTAGCCGACTTCCCCGTTGGTGAAGCCTTTTAACGGAGTGCCGTCCCTATCATAAAGCAAGGCTTCCCCCTCGCAGTTGAAGGACACCCATAACGGCTTTTTTCGGTATTCCTGCGGAACCTCCACCACGCAATGGAACCAGGCGCAGTCATAGGTTTCTTCGCTCCAGTAAACGCCCGGTTGAATGGGCTTATAGGACAAAGAAAGACGATCTTTCCAAGGGACAGGTTCTTTGGAAAAACCATAGGTGACGTCGAAAGGCTTAAGTATCGGATAGATCTCCGGTTTGATCACGTCGTTAAGGACGTGGGCGGCATCTTGAAGTTGGATGCGGCCGAAGTTCGGATTGAGTTCTGTTCTTTCCATAATTATTCTCTTTTAGCTGAGATAAGGCCCTGGCACGTTTTCGTGGGTGGCGTATTTATCTTTTAAGGTCGGATAGCCATTGCTTTGCCAATAGAGTCGGTCGATGTAGAGGACCCGTTCGTTTTGACGCTGCCGGGTCGTCTCATTGGGGTCATAACCGTGGTAGATCAGCCAATCGAGACCCCTCTCGTCTTGAACGATCGCGCAGTGCCCCGTCCCGTTTCCTTTTTTGACATTGGACTCCACGATGGTGTCCCCGCGGTTGTAGGTGTCGATTGCCCGGCCCTTCGAATCGAGATAAGGACCGTATTTGCTACTGCTCCGCCCCACCACGACATGGTAGGTGCTCGATAGGCCAGCGCAGCAGCCTCCCGTCGAGAGATAGAGGTAGTAATAGTCGTTTTTCTTTTCGATAAAGCTGGCCTCGTAGTTATCCTCTTGGAAGATGTTGAAGGCCGCGATTTGCCTCTTCCCTTGCTTTTGCTCGGCGAGCGAGCCTTTTAGGGCGGTCCCGTCGCCATTCAATTCGACCATCCAAATCCCGTCGCCACTCCCGAAGCTCATATAGAGTTGGCCGTCTTCATTAAAGACATACGGGTCGATCGAGTTTTTGACACCAATCTCGCCGGAATCGAAGAGTTTGCCATAGTGTTGCCACGGGCCGTAAGGCGTGGAAGAGGTCGCAACGCCAATCCCCGTGTAATCGCTATAGAAGCCTCCGCCGCCGAGGACGTAATAGAAGTTGTAGTGATCGCCGACTCGTAGAACCGTCGGGGCCCAACAGCCGCCTTCCCCGTTGTTCCACTTGGCATAGGTTTCTTGGCCATAGAAGACGGAACCCACCCAGGTCCAAGAAGTCAGGGTTGTGCTTTTGAAGATCGGGCCATAATCGAGGGAATAGCCGTGCTCGCCCATCGTGCAATAGGTTTGCGAGCAATAGAGGTAATACGCCCCGTCGTCCGCCTTGAAGCAGAAGGGATCGGCGGTCGGGATGAATTCTTCTTCTCCGCTCGGGAGATAAAACGGCACGTGATTGGAATAGGAGTTGCTCGGATCCCCGCTATCCGGATCGAGGATGTAGTTGCTCGCCTTGGAGCTTTCCGACAAAGTGGACGTGCCACCGCAACCGCTTAAGAACAAAAGCGTGAAGACCAGAAGTTTTTTAGTTTTCATTGGCGCATACCTCCACATAGGGGCCGAATTGTTCACCCGCCGAAGCGGTTTTGCCTTTTATCGCCGGCATTTTGGTTGTCTCATCGTAGATCAGCTTATCCATGAATAAGGTCCGGATATTCCCATCCGCTCGGCCAATTTGGTCGTAGCCATGGTAGAAGATCCAATCGGTGCCTTGATCGTCTCGATAGACGCAGGTATGGCCCGTCCCGCTGACGTTTTCCGGATCGGGCAAGATCACGTCGTCTCCCTCATAGGCGCTTTTCATATCCCGACCTAACGAATCGGAATAGGGGCCCAGCAAAGAAGCGGAAGAGCACACGAGCGTATGGTAGAGCGAACTCTTTCCGCCATCCCATCCTCCCGTCGAAAGGAAAAGGTAATAACGACCGTCTCTCTTAATCAAGTTGGCGCCTTCGTAATTGTTGGTGTTATTGCCTAAGGCATTGTCCCAACCGGCCAGCCATTTCTTGGTGGCCATCGCGTTGGATAAGCCCCCATAAAGGCCGAAGCCATCATCGGTGAGGCGAATGAGATAAATCCCATCGCCCGAGCCAAAGACCATATAGACTTTGCCGTCTTCGACGTAGACGTCCTGATCGGAAGAGTTGAAAACGCCGATGTCGTTGCAACGGAAAAGCTCGCCGCCTAGAATCCAAGGCCCGTTCATCGATTTGGCGTAGGCGTAGCCAATACCGGGGTTTTGGTCATAGCCGCCGGTTAAGGTGTAATAGAAAACGTAATTGTCCCCGATCTTATTTAAGGAAGGGGCGTTGACTTGAAGGGACACTCCCTCGGGCACACTTCCCCAAGAAAAGGCTTCGCTCTCCCGTCCGGCAAAGACCGAGGTCACATAAGTCCATTCCTGTAAATCCGCACTGCGCCAAATCGGGCCATAATCGAAGAAACGCCCTTTTCCAGCCGCATGAGCGTAGGTATTGGAGCAGACCAAATAGAAATAGCCGTCATCAGCATGAAGGACATAAGGATCGGCAATCCCTTCATAGATGGTCGATTGACCCACCCCCGTCGAGAACGAGAAGGGGTTGGTGTAGGTCGTTTGCTTCGGCGAAGAAGGGAAAGATGACCAGTTAAAGCTTCCGGTCGAGGCGAAACTCGAGGAAGTGCTGGAAGAAACTTCGGATGAACTCTCGCTGCTAATCCCGCAAGAGGCGAGGGTGAATAGGGCAAAGACGAAGGGGGCTATTTTCTTCATAAAAGCACCGCCGGTCCTTCCTTGCTCGTCTGAGAAGGAACGCCTCCCTCCACGGTCGGAACACCGTGTTCGTCAAAAAGGATCTTATCGAGGCAGATGACCCGTTCGTTGCCCCCGTTCACAGTGGCATCGTAGGCATGATAGAACATCCAATAAGCGCCTTTCTTGTCCTGGATCAAAGCGTGATGGCCCGGTCCCCGAAGACCGCCTTCGGAAGGATCGCCCCTGATGAGAAGATCGCCATGGCCGTAGATATCGTTACCGGACGAATCGCGATAAGGGCCGAAAAGGGAAGCAGAGGAACCGCTCCGGACTTCGTATTTCGAACTGAGGCCACCATCAAAAGGGTTCTGTGAACCCATGAAGATATAACGATTGTCTTTCTTGATGATGAAGGTGGCTTCGTAGCTCTCGCTGGAAGAGGGGGTTCCCCCAATGACCGTTATCAGATTGGTTTTGATGTTGGCCAAATCCTTGACCTCAATGCCATCAAGCGAGAGTTCGACCGCATTGATCGCGAAGAAGGAGCCCCAAAAGAGATAGATGGTCCCATCATCCGTTTGATAGGCAAAGGGATCGATCGAAACGGGATAACCACAATCGATCGAATCAAAGAGCTTCCCATGGTGCGTCCAAGGCCCATAAGGGGTTGAAGACGTCGCTAAACCAATCCCGCAATGCTCGACGTTCTCGCCAGCATAGCCGAGACTGTAATAGCAATAATAGGTATCGAAGAAATAATGGATCGACGGAGCCCAGATCCCGACATCGCTATAGGCGAAAGAACCAAGATCGACTTCTTGATCGAGGAACACACTTGAGCAATAACTCCAATTAACCAGATCCTTGCTCCGATAGATCGGCGAGCGGTCCAGCATCTTGCCACGATTTCCCACGACGACATATTGCTGACTGGTATAAAGGTAGTAGTAGCCGTCCTTTCCTTCAATGACGTCGGGATCCGCGCCTAATAAGGGCGAAGTGGTCCCGTCTGCCGCCGTCAAAAGAAGGGAATTCTGATAAAAGGAAGAAGTGAGGGTCTGGGAAGAAGACGAAACGATAGATGAAGAAAGAACCGGGGATTCCCCGCAAGAGCTTAAGACTAAGCCCAAGACAAAGAGAAGAACGGTTCTTTCTTTCTTCATAAAAGCCTTATTGCTGGCTCCACTTCCAATTCGCGATCGTCCCATCGATGCAGGCGGCTCCGAAGTTCACGCGGTAATCACCGGCGAAGCTGACCGAAACATTTTCGTGGTTGGTGAAGGCAAAGACATTCTCTTCGGTGGTCGTTCCCGCTTTGGTGAACTTCCAAGTGAAGACGGACTGCCCGTCTACAATGGTCCGAGTGACCACATAGTGTCCGACGACGTGCTGATTGGGGACGGCCGGGGTTTCTCTCACCCCATCATCACCGATACGGCCATTGACCACATTAGCGCTTTCGTAAGCGGCCGAGCCTTCGGCCCAGCTCTTGAATTCGGCGCCATAGACTTCATTGGCATCATTCCACCACCAGTTATTGACGCCAAAGCATTCATAAACGACCGGCGAAGTGCCGACCCGGGCTAACATCAAGCTCAAACGCCGAGCGATTTCGTTCGAGTTGGCATCGATGGCGGTCACATCATATTCGACCGTGAAGTTCCCAGTTAAGACCGCTTTCTCCCCGATGGAGCGAACAAAAGTCTGATTGGCATAAGACGCGCCCCACTTATCGCCATCTTTGCAGGCAAAAGTGATCGTCTTGGCGGTCGAATCAAAGGTGGTGTTCTCCGCCCCGGGCAAGAAAGATTCCTGATAGGCGGAAAGAGCGAGCTTTTCGTTGAGGAAGGCCGAATCAGCAGTGGCGGACCAGTTACTGATGGTGTAATCGCAATCCTTGCCGACGATGACCGGATAGGTCAGGGCTTCGCCATAACTCTTCTTTTCGTAACCGAAGAGTTTGTCGTTCAAGAGATAGTAGAATTCATCGCCATTACGGATCATCGAGAACTTAAGGGAGGTGAGGGCAAAGTCTTTGAGGCCGTTCGCTTTATAGAGTAAGGAATAGCGATCGGTGAGCTCGGCTTCGCTCGCATAAGTCTTGCCGATATCCATCACCACCACTTTCTGGCCATCCATCGGCGAGAAGAAGAGGGCCCGACCGGTCTTGTAAACGGAATCGGAATCAGCGTGACCGATGCCGACCATCGGCCAGCCCCGTTCACCTCCGCGATAATGGGAAATGTTGATCATGGCTTCAAGATAGAAGGAAGTGCCGCTGATGCTGGAAACCGCCTCATTGAGGGGATTCTCTGAAGCATCGGTATACCCTTTGACTTGGAGATAAGGGTTTTCTAAATCCAGCATATGGGTGAAATCCATATTGGCGGAATAACCTTTGTTCATCGCTTGGAAAGGCGAGGAGGCTAAGACGGAGAAGGCCACCGTATCTAAGGCGGTCGGGATTAGTTTGCTGGATAAGGTGATAGTGACATCGCCTTCTTTAAGGAAGGAGATATCCATCCCTTCGACAGTGGCTATGCTCGGATCGGAACTGGTCAAAAAGGCATCATCATTGGCGTTGGTCGGCGCGTAGGTGTAATGCAAAGTGTATTTCTGACCCACCAAGACGTGCTGGGTGATCTCGTCGCTGATGGTCAACGATTCCATCGCGACCGGCGCGAGAGCGGAGAAGGCCACGATTTGCGAAACGATAGACGTTCCGGCGATCGAAGCCTGGATCCTTGCGCTGCCGGCTTTAAGGGCAGTAAGGAGGCCATTGGCATCCACGGAAATCACCGTCGCATCATCGCTATGCCACTCGAGTTCGGCAGTCGGCGAGGTTGGCGTAACGACGGCTTCGAGTTGTAAGGTTTCTCCGACATATAAGGCGGTCTTCGCCGGTGTGGCAATCGCGATCGTCATCGTGACGGCGGAAGAAGAGGAAACGACGGTGCTCGAAGGAACGCTGGTGTTGGTTGAACTTGCCGCGGAATTAGTGCTGACAGGCTGGCAGCTCGCCACAAGCGAGAGGGCGACTAACGGAATGACAAAATGAAGAGCTTGTTTGTTTTTCATAACATTCCTCCTCAGGAATTCACGATCGTCATGTGCGAGATCGTGCACTTGCAGTCATTGGCACCAAAACTTAACAGATATTTGCCGATATAGTTGAGGCGATAATCGCCCTCGTTCTCACCGGGAAAACTTATTGGGTTCCCGTCCATCGTGACATGGAATAAGGAGCGAGCCCCGCTAATGGTACGGGCAATCTTGATGTGATGGCTCTCTGCCGAGGCAACGGCGGTAAACGTCGCTGAATCAGCGCTGGCTTGTTTTCCCGTGACAAAGGCGTTGTCGCTTGAGGCAAGATTCCAGTTGCGGAATTGGAGGTGATCCCCCGCTAAGCCAAACGTATCCATCATCGGTTCCCAGGTGTCATAACGACGGAGGCTGATGCCGGCAATCGAATTCGCGACATTATCTATTTCTTGGCTATAACCGCTGATATCGAAATCAATCGTGAAGTTGCCTTTGGCCAGGCCTTTGTCGCCATAAGCTCTGGCGGCTTGCTGACCCATGCAAATGTTGTTCCAATCCTCACGGTTATTGTTATTGAATGTCCAGGCATCATTGGTGGCGTCGTAGACGACCTGACCGCTTAACGAAGTAGAACTGAAATAAGATTCCTGATAAGCGGCCGAAGCGATTTTCGCGTCCAAGGCAGTCTCATCGAGGACTAAGTGCGGGTCAAAGACCGTGAACGAAACGTCTTTGCCGATGATTAACGGAGTATTGGCGGCTCCAGTGAAACGGGGGTTATTCTCGAACCAATACAGCTTATCGTTGATCGTGTAATAGTAATTGTCGCCGTCCCGCAAAATGCCTAGTTTGAAATCCGTCTTATCAATTCCATAGATGCCATTAACCCGCCAAACGGTGCTTTGGTTCTGGTTGCCGCCGAATTCGACCGGGAAATCCAAAACTGTGGTTTTCTGTCCTTCTTTATCAGAGAAATAGAAAGCACGGGTGTCGGTATCCGTCGTGGCAGAGCCGATGCCAACCCGGGCCCAAGGATCCGTGGTGGTTTCTTCGAAGGCGATCGTGGCTTCGGCATAATACTTCAAAGCCGGAGTCATCCGGAACCAAGCGTAAGTCGGTAGGTTATCGCCGGCCATCGTGAAGTTGGTCTTCAAATAGGGGTCAGCGTCACCTTGATGCGAATAATCGAAGTAATTGCTATAGCCGCCTTTGTTGGTCCAGAAGGCGCCTTCGTTCACGGTGTAATCCACGCTGGTGGCCACGCTGGGCGAAGCAAGTGAAGAAATGCTGACTTTGGCAGTCCCTTTTTTCTTAAAGGTAACCAAACCATTGGCGTCGACCGAAGCGGTATCCGGATCGGAAGAAACATAAGAGACGCGTTTATCGGCGTTCTCCGGAGCGAAAGTCAAAACGAGCTGCTGATCTTCGCCAAGCCAACCGGTTTGACTCATCCCACCCGTAACCTCGATCGAGGTCGGAATGCTGGCTTGAGACACCTTAACATGTTGGGTCGTTGTCTTAGTCGGAAAAGCAACCAAAGTCGCAGTGATATCAACCTCACCGGCGGCCAAGCCGGTTACTTCACCGCTCGAGGCGACCGTAGCGACAGCCGTATCGGCCGAAGACCACGTTACATCCCGCGAAGCGGTTCCGGTGACTAGGACGCGGAGGGTGATAGTTCCACCGACCGAGACCTCGCTGACAAACGAGCTGATGCGAATGGATACTCCCGAATCGGAAGTGGACGATTCGATGGAAGACGACGTAGAGGATACTCCCCCACAACCAGCCAACAGAAGAGAAGGAATGGTAAGTAAGAAGATGGCCTGCAAAAAGCGGCGTTTGTTTCCGTTCATATGGATTACCTCGAGACTAAAACTAATACACATTAGCGCTAATGTAAACAGGTTTTTTTATTTTTTTAAACGCATTTTTTCACAAGACATTTTTTTCGTCCGACCACACTGATTTTTTGCTCAAAAAATAGGACGAAACGAAATGCAAATTCACGCCAAATCCAAGCTTTAAAAGCGAAGAGATATCTCTTTAATAACATAGATGAACACGAAGTTTTGAGCCGCACGTAAGACAAGAAAATAATCTAACGATTATCCTTTTAAAAAATAAAGATTTGGGTAGCCCAAAAATATGGCTGAAAAACCATTTTTTCAAAAAGAATTTTAGTTACGACAACAGGGGGGTAACTTGATCGGCGAAGAGTTTGCCTAAAAGGATTTCCGAAGTGGAATCGTAATGGTAGGGATCAGGATTGGAAACCGGCTCTTTGCTATAGCTCAATCCGGCATCGATAGTCGAAAAATATAGGTTCTTCTTAGGGTTCTCGTCACTGAATTTTTTCTTAGATGAATTGATTAAACCATAGAAAGGCCACACCGAAGAATCACTGATTCCGGCATCCACAAAAGGAATGACTTGGTCAGGATAAGAGGTATAAGAGGCGAGTCTAGCCCGGACATCGGTAACGAAGCCTTTCAAACGGTCATAGTAGAAATTGGCAAAATCGACGTAGGAGTCGCTTTCGCCTTGCATCCAGCAAAAGGCCCTGATATCCGGAGCATAGCCAAGATTCTCAACTTCTTCCAAGGCGGAAATGACAAAAAGAAGAAGGCTGGTATAAAGCTTTCCCGTGCTTCCGCTAGAAGGGGAACGCCAATCGGAATAAAGATTGGTACCGCCAACGGCGTATTTGATTAAAAAGACAGGCTGAGTCAATGGGAGCTTCGAAAGGCTCTCGGCCATGCCCACTTCCGGCCCGAATTGATTGATGCTGCAGCCTTGGCCTATACAAGTTGGTCTGAATTTGTCATGACTATTCTGACTACCACCCGCACAAGAGAAATCTATCTTAATGGTGGGGAAACCATCGACATAGGCTTGGTACTTTTCTTGCCCGATGGCCGCATAGAGACCATCATTCCACGTATTGCCTTCCATGTTGGATTGACCTGCCAAAATAATAACCTGAGCCACAGGTGCCCTTGATGAGGTATCTTTTGAACTTGTGCTGTTGCCCTGAGAAGAAAGGACCGTTCCACCACATCCGCTTAACAGCAACGCGGGAACGGCATAAAAGAAAGGTACTTTGAAATATGAGCGGTTCTTGTGATTCATACGATATCCTCAGGCACCATCATAAAAACCATTAGCGCTAATGTAAACAGGCTTTCGCTATTTTCTTCAAACCGCTCTTTTCCGAACAAAAAAGAGGCCGGTTTCCCGACCTCCATAAAGTAAGCAACGAGAATCAGATATCGCCTTTGATGCCGAGTTCTTCCGGATTGATGACTTCCGGCTTCTCTTCGGCGTCGGCTTCTTCGACTTCGCCTTCGCTTTCGGCGGCCACAGGTTTGCCTTCGATCACGGCGTTGTACTCTTTGTCTTCCTGAGCCTCTTCGCTGTCATCGTCACCGGTTTCGACATCGCTATAGGCATCGTTGCAATCGATGTGAACCTTGTCGTAGGTATGGCGGGCACGTAAGTCCCACATGCCATCGGTCAGAACGACGAAACGTCCGTCGAGAGTGAGATCGGTGTAAAAGCGGCCCACATGGGCTTTCTTCTCGTCATCGCTCATGTCGAGGGATTTGGCGATGGCCCCGTACAGGTCCTTAAAGGAGATGCTGCCTTTGGCCTTTTGCATTTCCGCTAAAGCGCAATCGAGAAAACTTTTGGTGGTGTTCATGGTGATATTCTCCTTTTACTCACATTTTGTCCGGAGCGCTGACGCCAAGAATGGCGAGGGCGTTCTCGAGGACAATCATCGAAGCTTTGGCCAAGCCCAAGCGAGCGCTTGTGCCCGCGGGATCGGCGGCGTCGATGATCTTCGTTGAGGCGTAATACTCGTGCACAGATTGGGCTAATTCATGAATGAATCCAGCCACTTTATAAGGGGCACGGGCAACCGCCGCAGCCTCTATCATACTAGGAAAATCGCTGATGTGTTTGAGAATTTGTGCCTCGTCATCGCTCTGAAGCTTGGAGCCGCTTTCGTCCAGCGGGAAATTTTTGCCCATTTCGAGCAAAGAATGGCAGCGGGCGTGGGCGTATTGGGCATAGTAGACCGGGTTCTCTTTGGACTGGGACAAAGCCAAGTTCAAATTGAAATCCAGGTGGGTGTTGCCGCTTCTTTCGACGAAGAAGTAACGAACGGCGTCGGCACCGACTTCTTCCACGAGATCGCGATGGGTGATGGCCTTGCCGGTGCGTTTGGACATCTTGACCTCTTCGCCGTCCTTGTAGACGCGGACGATCTGGTAGATTTCAATCTCAAGGGCGGTTTCCGGATAGCCCTTCATCATGATGGCGCTTTTCATACGGTTGATATAGCCGTGATGGTCGGCCCCTAAAAGGTCCACCGCGAGGTCAAACCCGCGGCTCAGTTTGTTGTAGTGGTAGCAAATATCCGGCATGAAATAGGTGTAGGATCCGTCGGCTTTGATAATCGGGCGGTCCTTGTCGTCAAGGAAGGCTGTGGTCTTCAGATAGGTCGCGCCATCCTTCACGTAAACGAAACCGCGCTTCTTCAAATCGTCGATGGTGTCCGGAATGGTGTTCCCTTTCCGAATCTCCGATTCATAGGAGAACTTATCGAAACGGACATGGAAATCCGCCATGTCCTTCTTGATCTTGGCTAGTTCGCTGTCGATGCCGAAACGGATGAAGAAATCGTGGGATTCCTTGGAATCGATGAGGTACTTGTCGCCATTGGCGTCTTTGATGGCTTGGGCGATCTGGATGAGATCGGCGCCATGGTAGTCGTCCTCTCCTAAGGAAAGGGGCTCGCCAAAGAGCTCATGGTAACGGGCTCTGATCGAGCGTCCTAAATGTTCGACCTGATTGCCGCAGTCGTTGACGTAATACTCGCGGGTCACCTCGTAGCCGGCGAAGTCGTAGAGGTTGCAGATGGCATCGCCGAGGGCGGCGCCTCTCGTGTGACCAAGATGGAGGTCTCCCGTGGGATTGGCAGAAACGAATTCGACGTCGATTTTTTTCTTCTTATCGCCGCCGCGTCCGTAGTTCTGGCCTTGCTTAAAGACCGTCGAAACGATACTGCCTAAAGAGGCGCTCTTGAGGAAGAAGTTGATGAAGCCGGGACCCGCCACTTCGATTTTGTCCACGATGGGGCACTGCAGGCTGTTCTTGATATCGTTAGCCAGGTCGACGGGCTTCTTGCCAAATTTCTTCGCGCTGCGGAGGGCGAGGTTCGTCGCGTAATCGCCATGGAGGGGATCTTTGCTGTTCTCGATGACGATGTCTTTCTCGTCAAAAGAGAGACCGGATTTGGTTCCGGCTTCGAGTAAGGCCGCTTTCAGTATTTCTTCGTTTGTCATGTTATTTCTCCACAAGGACGACGGCCACCGCTTTGACGGCTTCGCCTTTTCCAATCGCGTCCAGTTTCTCGTTCGTCCCGGCCTTAACGGAGACGTTGCTTACGTCGACCCCGAGGGCTCGAGCCAAATTATCCCGCATTTCTTTCTTAAAGGGCGAAAGGCGCGGCTCCTCCAAAATGATCGTCACGTCGACGTTAACCACACGATAGCCTTTTTGGCAAATGAGGGCCACCGCTTTCTTGACGATGAGCGAACTATCGAGACCTTTGGTGGTCGGGTCGGAAGGCGGGAAGAAGTCCCCGATATCGCCGAGAGCGAGAGCGCCAAGCAGCGCATCCGCCACGGCGTGGAAGGGGCAGTCCCCGTCACTATGGGCGACCGCATGTTTGCTAAAAGGAATGACGAGACCGCATAAGGTTAAATGGTCGCCTTTTTCGAGGCGGTGAATGTCTTCGCCGTAACCGATGCGGTACTCACTCATACGTTGAACTTGAAGAAGACGACGTCGCCGTCTTTCATCACGTATTCCTTTCCTTCGCTGCGGAGCTTACCGGCCTCTTTGACGGCCGCTTCGCTTCCAAGGGTTTTGAGGTTCTCAAAATCGTAGGTCTCGGCTTTGATGAAGCCTTTTTGGAAATCGCTATGGATGATGCCGGCGCATTCGGGGGCGGTCATGCCGTTCTTGAAGGTCCAGGCCCGGCATTCGTCTTTGCCGCAGGTGAAGAAGGTGGAGAGATTAAGCAATTTGTAGGAGGCTTTCACGAGCTTATCGAGGCCGCTTTCGGTGGCGCCGATGCTTTCGAGGAAATCCTTGCGGTCCTGAAGGGACGGCATTTGGGAGATCTCAAACTCGATCTCGCAGGAAAGGGGGATGCACTCCGCGCCTTCGGATTCGGCGATGCCCTTCACGATCTGGTAATACTTGCAGGCGGAAAGGTCGGTATAGTCGCTGTCCGCCACGTTGGCGACATAAAGGATCGGTTTGGTCGTGAGAAGGAAGAAGTTCTTTCTCGCATACAGTCTTTGTTCCTCGGTCAGCCCTTTGGCCAAACGGGCCGGAATGCCTTGATCGAGGCACTCTTTGAGAGCGTTCAGGATCGGCATTTCGTACATGGCTACTTTGTCGTGGGCCACCCGAGCGCGGACGTCCTGTTTGCCAATGCGGTTGTTGATGGAGTCAAGGTCGGACATCGAAAGCTCGAGATTGATGACCTCAATGTCGGCTTTGGGATCGACCGGATCTTCGTGATAGCGGAGAACCTGCGCATTATCGAAGCAACGGACCACTTCCACAATCGCGTCGCATTCGCGGATGGCGGCGAGGAATTGGTTGCCAAGGCCTTCGCCTTTGCTGGCGCCTTTGACGAGGCCCGCGATGTCATAGAACTCGAAGGTGGCGTTAACTTTGCGAAGCGGTTGGAACATGTTCGTCAGGAAATCGAGGCGCTCATCGGGAACGATGACCACGCCGGTGTTGGGATTAATGGTGGCGAAAGGATAATTTTCCGCGAGAACGTGGGAATTCGTGATGGCGTTAAACAGAGTGCTCTTCCCCACATTGGGCAATCCGACGATACCTGCTTTAAGTGACATGGCGCTTCCTTCTTGCGTAGAGATTATATCTCTATGCCTGAATCATTGAAAGATAAGAAAGGCCCCACCTTGCGGCGGGGCCCGAAGTGACTTCTTAACTAGTTAAGTTAGTCGACTTTCTTAATGTTCGAAGCGCGCGGACCACGTTCAGACTGCTGAACATCGAACTCGACTTTTTCGCCGGGTTCAGCTGTTTTGTAGCTGTCCATGATCAAGGCACTGTAATGGAAGAAGTAGTCAACGTTATCTTCACCGTGAATGAAGCCGTAGCCCTTCTCCTTGTTGAACATTTTAATTGTTCCCTTCATGAGACTCCTAACCTTCCTAGTTCGTTAATAAACTTAACCAACCGAGGGTAATAATAGCACCGAATAATCAAATACGTTAATAAAAACGATTAAAAAAGAAAGAGAAACCATTAGGAAAAGAAAATAAAAAGAAATCTTGGCCGCCTAAACGCGAAAATTCTGTCGATTAATCCAAGCTGAAAGGCAACACTGCAAAATAACAATGGAAAGGCCCGAAACAAGGGCAATAACTAAAATTGGAAATGGGTCAAAAATGAAGGAACCGCCGTAGGAAAAGCTCTTTTGGAGCGCTTTGTCGGTCAGATACTCCAAAACCGCGACCAAAACCATCCCGCCACTCGAGGAAATGGCCAAATGTTCTAAGAGAGCTGCTCCGTACGAATTACTGATCTCCTTTTTGGGCAATCCTAACTCGAAAAGGACTCTTCCTTCGGCATGATTTTCCACCACCGTCAAGGAGCCGACGACGAGCAAAAGGAGAAACGACATGGCGAGGCAAACGCCCATCCCGCCATAGAGAGCCAAATCGACATAGGCCATGGTGTCGTCGAGCGAAGACCTGACCTTGCTTGAGGGATCCGTAAAAAGGCTATTCGGAAACCTTTTGCACATTTCCTTGGCGGCCTCACCCCCATCCACTCCGTCTTTTAGGGAGAAGATGGCTCTCGTCGGTTCGAGGCGAAAGGAGGTCACTCCGACTTCTTCGGCGAAGAAATCGATCGGCCAAGAGGGCAGAACCCCGAGGACAAGCCCTTCTTGATTTGTGGTCCCCACCACAGTCAGTTCGCTTTTGCGGTACTGCCGGACGATCCGGCCGTTGCCGGTTTCGGACTCGACCTCGCCGGCGGAATAGATGGTTGTCGGTTTGCCCAGCTGCTCATAGAGCTTTTCGGTCAACGCCACTTCGAGGAGATTTTGCGGAAAGCGACCCGAAACGAGAGTGTGGGGCCGCGAGCTGACCGTGAGACTACTCGACGCCGGCCGAAGATAGCTTCCGACGACAGTTCGCTCAGGAAGTACCAGGTCGAGGGCGCTTTCTTCAAGACTTTGGTCGCTTTTATAATCGATGACCGTGTCGATGGCGTCGCTATCGGAAGAGAGGTAGAACGGATTAACGAAGCCTGCCATGAAGGATTCGGGATAGGCCATGTATGAACCTTCCGACCCATAAACAAAACCATCAAAAAACTCCGCCGAAGCGGCTTTTTCCACGTCCGTGGTTTCCAGGGATCTCTTGTCGGCGAGAAACGGGTAGTAACGGCCTAAATCGTTTGAGCCATTATCCTCGAAAAGGCTGAGGGCGTACTCCTTCCGGGTTCGCTCAAAAACGTAATCGGAGAGGTCGGAAGAGGAACGAACGCCTTCCCGGAAGGACAAAGGGTCTCCCACCCGGTGGACATAGTAAAGCTTTTGAAGAATCCACGGCTTTGAGTAATCCTGAACGCTGGAGGTTGGAAACCGCATTCTTTTTTCGAGCAAAGTGGAATTCCAGCGATGGTTCGTGTGGAAGAGGCGAGGCCTTGAGGTCGCGGCCACCGCGCTTAAACGGAGTATCTGCTCATCCGTGTAAGACCAGGAATCGTTGGCCAATTCGAAGATGAGTTGCAGCGGATGGGCAAGCAGATAGTCCCCGAGAGATTGGTAATTCCTTAAGATGCCCAGGTGGAGGCAGAGGCTGACCATGGTGTCGTAAGGCAAACCCAAAGCCACCTCATCGTCTTCCATCCACACAGGTTTTTCGGGATAAAAATCGAGTTCTTGTTGATCAAGCCACAAAGCGTCCGCGGCCGTGCGAATGCTCATGTCCGGGATGACGAATTTCTTCCCATTGATGGGCAGATAGACGAGATGCGCATCGGGAAAGAAACTCTCGATATCGGCGAGATAACTCATCCCGTAATCAAGGATGAAGTCGGGATGATGGAGGGAAATCGCTTGGATATCCTCTTCCGTGACAGGACTCGTTTCCCAGATGGGATCCTGATGCTTGACCGAGGGTTCCATAACCACCAACCCATCTCCGGAAAGGGAAGAAAAGGCCTTCTCCAACTCAACCCCTAGATCCCGGGAGATATAGAGGGAGAGACCTAGGGCCAGAAAGGAGAAAGACAGGATAAACCGACTGAGAAGAGTCCGCCATTTCTTCGCCTGGTTGACGTGAAAGCCATGTCTCAGCCAAAAAGAAAAGGGAACCGTCGTCTCTTCCTTTTCCGTTTGATTCTTTGGGACGGGACTAGCGGGGGCCTCCTCAGGAGGACATAGGTCCTCGTGAACGAGCAAGCCATCCGACAAACGAAGGATGACGCTGGCGAATCGCGGAGCCCTTTTCTCGTCATGGGTGACAACGACCACCAGATGCGTTTGGCCAAGTTGGGCCAAAAGTCCGAAGACCTTTTCGGCGTTCTTCTCATCGAGGGCTCCCGTGGGCTCGTCGCCAAGGAGGATGGGGGCTTCGTTCACCACCGCCCTACCAAGGGCCACTCTCTGCTTTTCTCCGCCCGAGAGGGTATTCACGGTTTGTTTCCCCTCTTTTCCTAGACCCACTGAACGGAGCACCACCAGGCCTTTGCGTTTTTTCAGGGCCAAAGGATCAGCGCATACGGCCTCAAGGGGCAAGAGAACGTTGAAGAGCCCGTTCTCGAGTTCGAGCAAATCGTAGTATTGGCGGATGTATCCGATTTTCTCGAGACGGAAAAGGCTCCTTTCCTTTTCACTCATGAGGGCCAGCCGACGACCAAGAACCTCGACCGATCCCTCATACTCGGTGTCGAGGCCGGCGATGATGTTGAGAAGCGACGTCTTGCCAGATCCCGACTCACCAACGATCACCACCAAACCCTTATCGGGAAAGGAGTAGGACGTCCGATTAAAAAGGATTTGAGTTCCGTAGCATTTGTAGAGCCTCGACAACTCAATGGTTTTCATTCGTCACGGAGACTTTCCGCTAAAGGACGTTTGGCCATAATGCCTAGAGGCAATCCAGCTCCCAAGAAAGATAACGAGATAGCTACGAGCAAAAGAACCGCGGGAATTAAGAAGGGAATTCCAAGAAAAGAAAGAAGAGGCAAGGAGAGCAAGTTCGGAAGGCCGGTCCTAGCCAGCAAAATGGGGTTCAACAATTTTTCGAGGAGGGGCAAAAGCAGAAGGGAAAAGAGACCACCACAAATCGTTACAATTGTGCTTTCAGCAAGAAAGAGCGATGTGACATCGCCATGCTTGGCCCCAAGGGCCGAGAGAATGGCCGCTTCCTTCCTTTTCTCGAGGAAAGTCGAATAGGCCAGGGCTCCGATGATGAAGCTTAACGTGAGGGCTTCCACCACCAAAAAGGGAACGAAGGAGGTTCCGATGGCGGACCTTAAGGACGTAAAACCCTTTTCGATTTCATAGGATGAGTTCGAGAGACAACACGTCGACTCATTCTTCGCGAGGCGTTCTTGGACGGACCTTAAACCCGAGGCCTCCGTTTCGCTATGGGCAAAACAAAGAAAAGAAAAGGAGGCGATTGGTTCGTCGCCGAGGGCTTCGCTCAGCAAAGAATCGATGGTGAAATCATTTCCAAAGGCTTCCGAGATCTCGGGTAAGGAATAGGCTTGGAAAAAGGACCTTTCGGCCGGGTAGGAATAGTACACCCGGGGAGCGTTAAGAAATGATAACTCTTTGACCACTCCCGCTATCACGAAGGAGGGGGTGAAAGACACAAGGTCGGAAGCCACGCCTTTGGTCACCGTGAGAGACCGGGGAACCGTGATGGTTTTCCCGACTACGGAAAAGGAGAAAGCGTCGGCCATTTCCTTATTGATGAGGCAGGTCCCAAAATCGTTTGAATCAGGGGCATTTCCTTCCACCACCAAATCGCCTCCTAACTCCTCCAAGGTCACGTCAAAAACCGGATTGAAAGAGACGGGGTCGCAAGGCTCGCCATTTAAAAAATATGTCGAATAGGTTGGCAAGAAATAGGAGTAGTCATTCTCGATCGAAATATCCGGGAAATCAGCAAAGGCCTGGCGGGCGGTTTCTAAAGACGGCCGTTCGTTTTTCGAGAGCTTCAGCGGCGAGTCTTTCAGAGGGTAGGTGATCCGCTCACTGAGACTCGCTTGGTAGTAAAGAAGGCTCCTCTTCTTTTCTTTCTGCAGGGATTCCTCGCTTCCGTTTAAGAAGGCGCCAGTCAGCAAAAGCGAGGTAAAGCCGAGGGCTCCGGAAAAGAAAGATAGGAGGTTCTTGCCAAGATTTCCTTCGAGATGGGCCCGCAAAAGGGGCTTTATCCAGCTTTCGTGGGATTTCCTTTTCGAAGGAGGGATATCGTAAGGAAGAGAGGTCGTCCAAGGATCGCTGTCGGAAATCACTTTGCCACTTTCGATTGCGATGACTCTTTCCCCGTAGGTCTTTATGAGCCGCTCGTTATGGCTCACCACAATCACCAAACGGGTCTTGGAGAGTTCCTTCAGTTCGCCCATGACCAAATTTTCATTGGTCTTATCGAGGGCCCCTGTTGGCTCGTCCGCTAAAATAACCGAAGGCTCACCAATGAGGACTCGAAGAAGGGCCACTCGCTGTTTTTCTCCGCCAGAAAGGCAATGGCATTTCTTCGCTTCCAATTGGGTGATGCCAAACCTTTGGAACAACGCTTGCGCTCGTTCGGTTGCTTCCTTCTTTTCGTAGCCCCGAATCAACAAGGGAAGAGTGACGTTTTCAAGGGCAGTCTGTTCCTCCAGGAGGTTGAAATGCTGAAAGAGAAAACCGAAATGGAAATTCCGGAGGTTTTCGGTTTCTTTCTTTGAAAGCTTTTTTAGGTCTTTCCCGTTAAAGAAGACCGACCCTTCCGACGGCTCTTCCAAGGTGCCCAAAAGATTGAGCAAAGTCGACTTGCCCGATCCGCTCTCCCCCTTAATGGCCACGAGACCGTTATTAGGCAAGGCAAAACTGACGTTCCGTAAAGCCCATTTGTCGCCAGAATTCGAATGATACTTCTTGCCAAGGTTCTTAACGAGAAACAAAACAAGCCCCTCCATTAGAGGATAGGGCTTGCGCTTTATTTGGTACCGGCGACCTCGAGTGGCCCCTCGTGATGAGCCAGGACCTTCTTCACTTTGTGGTTGAAGGAATCGCGGTCGATCATGATGACGCTGCCGCATCCGAGACATTTGATCTTGAGGTCAGACCCCAAACGGATGATCTGAAAACGTTTGGATCGATTCTTGCAGGGATGGGGCCGCTTCATTTCGACCTCATCGTAAAGCGTGTATTCGATGACCGCGTCTACCAAGGGCTATCCTCCATTTTCACGGCGGCGGGAATCTTGGGTAAGCCTGGCATCGTCATGATGGCTCCCGTGAGGGGAACGACGAAGTTGGCGCCCGCCAACAGGTTGACTTCGCGAATGGTAATCGTAAAGCCTTTCGGCGCCCCTAAAACTTTGGGATCGTCGGTTAAAGATTGAGGGGTCTTCGCCATGCAGATATAGGAATTGCCAAAGCCCATTTTCTCATAGAGAGCTAACTGCTCTTCGGCTTTGGGTTCGTAGACCACCGTTCCGGCGCGATAGATCTCGCGGCAGATGGTTTCAATTTTGCGCTTGAGGGGCAAATGGAGATCGTACAAAGGATGATAATTGCTTTGAACGTTGCTCAGCATGAACTGAACTTTCTTGGCCAAATCGACCGAACCGGCCCCACCTTTTTCAAAGCCATCCAAGAACGAGTATTCGTAGTGGCGCTGCTCGCACCACTTCTCGACGAAGGCGATCTCCTTATCGCTGTCGGAGGCGAAATGGTTGATGGCGACGATGACGGGGATTCCGAACTTCCGAAGGTTCTCCAAATGGGTTTCCAAATTGGGCATCCCTTTTTGTAGGGCATCGACGTTTTCGTTGCCAAGTTCTTCAAAAGGCATTCCGCCATGCATTTTAAGCGCTCGAATCGTGGCAACCAAAACGGCCAAATCGCAATGCATCCCGCCTTCGCGGCAAGCGATGTCGAGGAATTTCTCGGCCCCGAGATCGGCGGCGAAACCGGCTTCCGTGACCACGATGGGGGCAAGTTTTAGAGCTAATTTGGTTGCAATCAAAGAATTGCAGCCATGGGCGATGTTGGCGAAAGGTCCGCCATGGATCAAAACGGGGTTGTTTTCTAAGGTCTGGACGAGGTTGGGCTTGAGGGCTTCCTTCATGAGCTTCATGACCGCGTGGGTGACATGAAGATCTTTGACGGTGAGGGCTTTTCCCTCCTTGTCGTAGGCCACGATGATTCTTTCGAGGCGGAGGAGGAAATCCTCCTCGTTTTTGGCCAGGCACATAATGGCCATCATTTCGCTCGCCACCGTGATGACGAAGCCATCTTGGCGAACGGTGCCGTTCTTCTCGCCTTGGGCCACCGTGATCTCACGGAGGGCTCGGTCGTTCATGTCCATGGCCCGTTTCCACACGATGCGGTTGGGGTCGATATTAAGCGGATTGCCCTGGAAGATCGAATTATCGATCACCGCCGAAATGAGGTTGATGCTGCTCGTGAGGGCGTGCATGTCGCCCGTGAAATGGAGGTTGATGTCTTCGGCTGGGGCAACGGAGGCTAAACCACCGCCGGTGGCTCCGCCTTTGATGCCAAAGACCGGTCCGAGGGCCGGTTCCCGTAAGCAAAGAAGGGCCTTTTGGCCGATCTGCCCTAAGCCTTCGGTGAGAGCGATGGAAGTCGTGGTCTTGCCTTCTCCGGCTTTCGTCGGGGTGATGGCGGTCACAAGGACGAGTTTCCCCTCCGTCTTGCCTTGAAGCTTTTCGTTGATCTTCGTATCGATCTTGGCTTTGTAAAAGCCATACGGCTCCACGTAGTCACTATCGATTCCAGCGACCCGCGCGATTTCTCCAATTTTTAAAAGTGACATGAAACTACCCCGGATTCTTTCCGTTACTAATCATGACAAGAATATTACGAGACTTATCTCTTTGCTAGATAATCTACGACCCAACTCGCCATGGCTAAACCGGCGGCGGAAGGTACCATCATCAAAGAAGCGGGCTTGGGGCCTCTAGTTCTGGGGGCTTCGCTAGACGAAACGGTGAGAATCGCCGAGAGATCCTCTTTTTCTTCCCTTAGGACCGACCGGAATTTTTTAGCTAAAGGATCGCCTTCGGTTTTATCGAGGGTAATCAGATGGACTTTGGTGCTATCCAAACGGTTTCCCATGCCAAGGGAAACAATGATTTTGATGCCATGAGAACGAGCGTACTTAATGAGAGAGACTTTGGCCGGTATGTCATCCATGCAATCGAGAAGGGCGTCGCAAGATGAGTAATCGTGCTCCCTTAAAGAGGTTTCGGAAACACTATAGGTTTCGGCAAAAACCGCGACATCCAAACGGATTGAGGCGGCCCTGGCCTTGGCCGATAAAGCCTTAGAAACGCCGATGTCTTGACGAACATAAAGAATCTGCCGGTTGAGATTGCTCTCGTCCACGACGTCGCGGTCCACCGCATAGAGGGTGCCCACTCCGGCGCGTAACAACGCCTCAAAAGCCGTGCCGCCCACTCCGCCGAGGCCGAAAACCGCCACTTTCGCGGCATGGATTTTTCCCACTCCTTCTTCGCCGAGAAGGAGGAGACTCCGGTCATCGATGCTCATACTTCTCAATTATCTCCTCTAGGGAGGAAACGTAAACCAAATTGAATTGATGGCGGAACCAGGTTTCCTGTTCCTTCACGTAGTGCCGAGTGTTGGTCTTAATGAGGTTTTTCGCCTCTTCCAGAGTGGCTTTCCCATCAAGGTAAGGAAACAGCTCTTTAACTCCAATCGCCTTGAAAGCGTGGGCGTCCCGACCGAATTTTTCGATAAGGGGAACCGTTTCTTCCGAGAGCCCCGAAGCGAACATTTTCTCAACTCTTTCTTCCACGAGAGGATAGAGTTCGTCCCGTTCTTTTTTAAGGCCGAAAAACATGGCATCGAAAACCGGATCATGGGTTTGTCTAGCGAGCAAAGAGGTTTTGCTTTCTCCCGCGGCGAGACAAATGGCGATGGCTCGAAGGGTCCTCCTGGTGTTTTGATAGGGGATTTTTTCGGCTTCGCGAGGATCGAGTTCCCGGAGTTTCTCATGGAGGGCTTCCGGAGAAAGGCCCTCGAAAGGGGACAAGTCGACCTTGGAGGTGTCGAGGCTGAAATCGTAGTCAAAGAGGGCGGAACGGATGTAGAGGCCGCTTCCGCCGACGAGGATTGGCGTTTTCCCGCGCGAAAGGATTTCCTTGATGGCGTTCCGGCAATCAACCTGATAATGGGCGATATCGTAGTTCTCGCTTAGGGGCACAAAGCCGTACAAATGGTGCGGGACCTGACTTGACAGTTCTTTGGAGGGGGCGGCGGTCGCGATGGTTAAGCCTTCGTACACTTGAAAGGCGTCGGCGTTGATAATCTCGCCGTTAAGGGCTTTCGCGAGCGAAACGGCAAGTTGGCTTTTCCCGCTGCCGGTCGGGCCCGTCAAAACGATGATCATTTCAAAGCGTCCCTCACTTGGAGCAGGGCCTCTTCGACGGCTCCTTGAAGAGCCTCACGGTTGGCGAGCAAAGGATGATTATGGATTTTGGACAAAAGGTCTTCGTAGGCCTTTTTGGCGGTTTCATATTTGGCGTGGTCGCCCATAGAGAGGGCAAGCGTCTTTTTGCTTTCGACAAAGGACTCGCCTAAGGCGGTGATTTCCGGGCTGGAACGCACGGCCGCATCGAGGCGGAGGTATTCGCTAATCACCGGATCGTGCTGCAGCGCGTAGGCGACGTCCTCGGCCTTGAGAAGGAGCGGATCCCCGACCAGTTCGCCGATGAGGCTATAAGTGTGGGATTCGATGATTTTGACGGGCACCAACGCGCCTTTGAGGTAGGAGGGACCGCGGAAGTTCACGAGTTTGCCGTTGTCGGCATAGCCGGAGAGAACGGCCTCGTCTTTCTTGCTCGGGCCATCAACCAACACGGAAAAGACTTGGCCAACCATGCTTGAAGAGTGCTTTGAAGTCGAATCCTCAATCACTTTGGTTAGACGCATGAAACGTTCGTGTTTCTCTTCGTCCGAGACATTGTCAACGATGGCGGCCGCCGGGGTTCCGCGACGGGGCGAATAAATGAACGTAAAGGCCGAAGCATAGGAGACTTTTTCGCATAGCGATAAAGTGTCTTCGAATTCTTCTGAGGTTTCGTTAGGGAAGCCCACGATGATGTCTGTGGTGAGAGCGATTTCCGGCATCTTCGCCCGAATGCGATCAACGAGAGCAAAATATTCTTCTCTGGTGTAGCGGCGGCCCATTCTCCGCAGGCAAGAATCGCTACCCGATTGGACGGGAAGGTGAAGCCATTTGACGATGTTGTCGTGCCTAGCCATCACCTCAATCATCTCGTCGGTGAATTGGCTCGGGTAAGAAGTGAGAAAACGAACGCGCGGAATGTCGAGCGAGGCCACCTGATCTAGGAGCGAGGCAAAACCAATCCCGTTAGGGAGATCGAGACCATAGGAATTGACGTTTTGGCCAAGGAGAGTGACTTCTTTGTACCCTTCCGCGGCCAAGTCACGGCATTCGGCCATGATGCTCTCGGCGCTTCGGCTCCGTTCCCGACCTCTGGTGTAAGGCACGATGCAGTAGGTGCAGAATTTGTCGCATCCATAGGAGATGTTGACGAAGGCTTTGTAGTCATCGAGACGGACGGAAGGCATCTGCTCAACCACTTGGCCCGGGAAGCTTTCGACGTCCACCAGACTCTTCTTTGAGGTGAGGACTTCGTTAATCATCGAAAGCAAATCGCTGACGTTGTGGGTTCCAAAAACTAGGGAGACGTAGGGATAGGTTTTGGTGATCTTTTCCGCCACGCCCTCTTCTTGCATCATGCAGCCCGAGACTGCCAGGATGAAGGAAGGCTTTTTCTCGGCGTTAGCTTTAAAAAGGCCGATTTCGCCGTAGACTTTGTCCTCGGCGTTTTCCCTGACCGCGCAGGTGTTGATGATGGCTAGATCGGCTTCAGATTCCTCCTCAGTGCGCGAAAAACCGGCGAGCGTGAGGTAACCCGCCATGATCTCTTCGTCGCGAAGATTGGCTTGGCAACCGTAAGTGCGTATGAAAAAGCGCTTCCCCGTCGCATAGGCTTTCACGGCCAGGGGAATCTCTTTTTTGTCCATGACCAAAAGCGGTTTGTCGACGCGATTGCGGGCTTTTTTCATGTCCGGAAGGGACCGATAGACGCATTTGCTCATTTTTGAGGCTCCAAGAGATGAATCGTCTCGATTGATTTGGCTTCATAGGTCACGTCGTCGATGTCGAGAACCACCGCATTAATCATATAACGGGCCTTGTCGTTGATCTCAAACGAGCCCTTTTGGCCATAAACGATTTTATTGATGACGGAAGACTTTTCAAAGCCAATCACCCCATCCGAAGCGCCGCACATGCCGACATCGCTGATGTAGGCCGTGCCGCCCGGAAGGATCTGGCCATCGTTGGTTTGGACATGGGTATGGGTTCCGACCACCGCGCTTACTTTGCCAGCCATCATGAAGCCAAAGATCTCTTTTTCGCTGGTGCTTTCGGCGTGAAAATCCACGATATGAATGCACGGATCGGAACTGGAGAGAAGCTTTTCCATGGCCTTTTGGGGATCGCCGACGACTTCGGTCATGAAGGCTTGCCCCAAGACGTTCGTCACGCGGATTTCGACCCCGTCGATTTCATAAGAAGCGCTGCCTAGTCCCTGAGAGTAATTGAGGAGATTAAGAGGCCGGACAAGGTTTTCGGCTTCGTCGATGTAGTCATCGAGTTGGGGTTTGGCGTGCCAGTGGTTTCCTAAAGTCACGCAGTCGACCCCGGCGGAAACAATCTCGCGGTAATGGCTCTCGTTAAGGCCTTTGCCATGGGAGGCGTTTTCCCCGTTGGCAATGACAAAATCGATGTTTTTGCTCTTCAGTAAAGACGGCAAAGAGGCCTTGATGGCCTCTCTACCGACTTTACCGACAATGTCTCCAAAAAAGAGAATGCGCATAGACTAGGGACTCTACTTAGCGGTTTCCACGGCGCGGTATTCGCGGATGACGGACACTTTGATTTGGCCAGGATACGTCATCTCAGTTTCGATCTTCTCGCGCATCTTGACCGCCATCTGAACGGCCTGGTCGTCGGTCACCTTCTCCGGAATGACCATCACGCGAATCTCGCGGCCGGCCTGCATGGCGTAAGCCTGCTGGACGCCTTCGAAAGTCTTGGCGATATCCTCAAGCTGAGAAATACGCTTGACGTAGTTTTCCATCGTCTCGCTGCGAGCGCCCGGACGAGCGGCGCTTAAGGTGTCGCCAGCGGCCACTAAGTGAGCGATGACATACTTCGCCGGAACGTCTCCGTGGTGCGACTCGATAGAGTTGATGACCACATCGGGTTCGCCGTATTTACGGGCAAGTTCGGAGCCAAGTTGGACGTGCGATCCTTCTTGTTCGAAATCCACCGCTTTGCCGATATCGTGAAGAAGTCCGGCCCGTTTGGCAAGGTTCTGGTCTAGGCCAAGTTCGGCCGCCATGATGCCGCAGAGGTAAGCCACTTCCATGGAGTGCTCCAAAGCATTCTGACCGTAAGAGGTCCGGTATTTCAAACGGCCGAGATAGCCGCAGAGTTCTTTGCTGATCTTGGGTAAGCCCAACTTGAAGGCGGCGTCTTCGCCGGCTTTCTGGGTCTCGGTCTCGACGTCGTGTTTGAACTTGGCGGCGATTTCCTCAATCCTTCCCGGCTGGATGCGACCATCTTTGACGAGGTAATCCATCGTCCGGCGGGCCACTTCGCGACGAATCGGATCGAAGCAACTGACGGTGATGACTTCGGGGGTGTCGTCGATCACGAGATCGACTCCGAGGGTCTGCTCGAGAACGCGGATGTTGCGTCCTTCGCGGCCGATGATGCGGCCTTTCAGTTCATCAGAAGGAAGCGCGATAACGGCGACCGTGCGCTCGGTCGTGACTTCTTGGGCGTATTTATCGCAGGCGAGAGCCAACAGATCCGTGGCTTTTGACTGCGCGGTTTCCTCGGCTTCGTCTTCCTGATTCTTGATGTAGGCGGCGATTTCGGCGGACATCTTGCTTTCCACGCGGGCCATGATTTCGTCATGGGCCTCTTTGACAGACATGCCGCTCACTTTTTGAAGTTCGGCGATGATGCCATCGATCTTGGAATCGAGTTCCCCTTGTTTCTTGTCGCAGAGGGCGAGGCGGTTCTTGAGATCCTCATTCCTCGCGTCGAGCAAGGTTTCCTTTTGTAAGATCGCGTTGTCGCGCTGATCGATCGTTTGCTCACGAAGATCGAGTTTGACCTGATCCGCTTGAATCTCGGATTTCATCTGGCGGATTTCGTTTTGGGCGTTCTGTTTCGACTCGAAGGCGGCTTGCTTGGCGTCGATTTCGGCGTTCTTGGTGATACGTTCGGCTTTGATTTCGGCATCGCGAAGAATCTGCTTGGCTTGTTTTTCCGCGCTATTCCGCTTGAAAGACGGAATCAGCTTAAAGACGATAACGGTGGCAATGATGCCAACCACCAAAGCTCCCGCGACGATTCCCGCCCACGCGCCGTCGGCTAGACCAATAACCATTGCAATTGGCATAAGAAATATGCTCCTTAATATGGAACCAAGAAAGATACACTCCACCCATGTGCAAAAAGTGTTTCAGACTACGAATCTTTATAGCAAGCCTTGCGGCCAATTACGAGGACCCAATCCAAATCTATGGGTGGTAAGTACCTTAAAGGTACGAACCTATTGTAACAAGAGACGAGACAATGCGCTATGAATAAAAACACAAAGTGAAGTCGGGACAAGGCCCGCTAATAGAAAGAAGAAATCTCCGCTACAAAGAAAAAACCACGGAAGGGAATCCCGTGGTTAGTCTTAAGTTTATTAAGGAACCTTTACTCGGCTCCACCGTCATCGCTGCTCGTGGCGCCCGGAGCGTTTTTGATCGCTTCGCGAACCTTGGCTTCGGTGGCTTTCTCGACTTCGGCGTGGCTCTTGAAGTATTCCTTCGTTGCTTCGCGACCATTGCCGATTTTCTCACCGCTGACCTCATACCAGTTACCGGTCTTCTGAATGAGACCGTATTGGACGCCGAGATCGACGATTTCGCCTTCTTTGGAGATGCCTTTGCCGTAGATCATATCCACGACGGCGGTCTTAAACGGAGGGGCGACCTTGTTTTTGACAACCTTGATTTTGACGGTGTTGCCAATCATTTCGCTGCCGTTCTTGATCGCGTCGGCACGGCGTAGATCCAGACGAATGGAAGCATAGAACTTAAGGGCGCGGCCACCCGTAGTGACTTCGGGGTTGCCGTAAACGATGCCGACCTTCTCACGGAGTTGGTTGATGAAGACGACCAAGCAGCCGGTCTTGTCGAGGATGGCGGCCAATTTGCGCATGGCCTTCGACATCAAGCGAGCCTGTAAGCCCACTTGGTTGTCACTCATGACGCCGTCAAGTTCGGCCTGCGGAACGAGGGCCGCGACCGAGTCCACGATGATGATATCGATGGCGCCGCTCTGGGCGAGCATCTCCACTATTTCGAGGGCTTGTTCGCCGCTATCAGGCTGGGAAAGAATCAGCTCGTCGATGTTGACGCCAAGCTTTTGGGCATAATCCGGATCAATGGCGTGTTCGGCATCGATATAAGCCGCCCGGCCGCCTTTTTTCTGGGCTTCGGCCACAGCATGAAGGGCCAAGGTGGTTTTGCCTGAGCTCTCGGGTCCATAGACTTCGACTATGCGGCCTTTCGGATAACCGCCGACGCCTAGAGCTTGGTCGAGCAAAAGAGAGCCGGTGGGAATCACGTCCACATCGACGCGAGCGTGGTCGCCTAAGCGCATCACGCTGCCCTTGCCATAGGTCTTTTCGATAGCCTTAAGGGCATCTTCCAAAGCTTCGTCCCGTTTGTTTGTTTCGGCAGCCATAATGTGCCTCCTCTATAGATTAGTGGCCTAGGGCCAATTCGTACCGGAGAGAACTAAATAAGCGCTTCGAGCTCTTCGAGAGCCTTATCAACGGCTTGCTGACGGATCAGATTTCGGCTGCCTTTGAAGCTCCAGTGGAAATGATAGAGACCCCTTTCGTCATAGGCCACCGCCACATAGACATCACCGGCTTTCGCGGTTCCGGGTTCCACGCCTGGGCCGGCGTTGCCAGTGAAAGAAATGCAAATGTCGACTCCAAGCAACCGGGCTCCGCCTAGAGCCATCTCATCGGCGACTTCTTGCGAAACGACTCCGTAGGTCTCAATCGTTTCCGGCATGACGTCCGCCAAATGGGTTTTGAGATCGTTGTTGTAAGCCACGAGAGACCCCTTGAAGACCTTGCTGGCCCCGGGATTGTCGCAAATCTTGGAGGCGAAGAGGCCTCCGGTCACGCTTTCGACAGAGCCAAGGGTCAAACCCCGCGCCCCGAGCTTTTTCAGTAAAGACAAAGCCGGTCCATCCATTACTTGTCCTCCCTAAAAACCTTACGGTTTTGGTAAACATAGATGATTCCGCTGAGCAAAGAAGCGAGCGTCGTAATGTACATCAGGATGTAGGAGATGCCGCCTAAACCCCAGGAAACGTCAAATAAGGAGAACGGCCAACCATTGAGGAAGAACAGCGGGATGACCACCATCTGGCAGGCGGTTTTGATTTTGCCAAAGACGTTGGCCGCCAAGACCTGGCCTTTGCCAGCCGCGATGAAGCGGAGCGAGTCGACAACCAAATCCCTTAACACCATTACGATGGTGCAAAAGACGGGAATGACGATGTTCGTGGTGCCGAGGAATCCCGGAACCGTCAAGAAAATTAGGCAGGAATCGACGAGCAGTTTGTCGGCCACCGGGTCGAGGAACTTGCCAAGGTCGGTCACTTGGTTCCATTTGCGGGCCAAGTAGCCATCGAGTTTGTCGGTGAGAGCCGCGATGACGAATATCCAAAAGCAGATGAAATAAACTAAGTTGATTCCCGTATTCCCGAGGTATATGACGGGAAGGCCAGGGAAGAACGACAAGACGAAAAGACCAAGCAGCATCAAAACGATTAAGACGATTCTGGAGACGGTTATTTTCGTTGGGATGTTCATAACAATGTAATAAATGAGTTTCCGGCCCGATAAGCCATGTTCTGTCTAGGACGACGATTAATCTCAGGTTTCCCTGGAAGGGTCCTCTTCGGTTGGACTTCCCTTCTTCCCCTACCAAATTTGGGTTTCTCGCTTGTGGGGTTTGCCGCGTTTCACCTTGCCATTGCTAGCAAGCTCGTCTCTGTGGCACCTTGGGGACTCCGATCCACGTGGGACCTTCATCCGCCGTTACGCGCTCCCGCGTACCCAAGCTTATTTTTTCGCTTGGCGCAATCACTACGGCCATCACAGACCGTGCGAGCATGGACTTTCCTCTACCCTTGCGGGCAGCGGTCGTCTGGGCCGGAATTCATTTGCGGATCTTGCGCTTCAGATTATTGGGATCGTAGCCTTCGCTGTTAAGGAAGTCTTCAAGAACGCGGATCCGCTGGATGTACTGGATGTTTTCCGCGGTCGGCCGGTCTCCGGGCTTAATGCCCTTCAGCCGCGCGCTCATGGAAGCATTGTCGATTTCCAACTGCTTGTTCTTTTCCCAAAGGATCGAAGCGTCGCTTTTGGCCTTGGCTTCGCCCTCTTGGAGAGTGATGGCCTGAGCCTGCAGCGATTCGATGTTGGCCGTTTGCTGTTTCTGAATTTCAGAGAAGGCGACATAATCCTGAATAACGAGGTCCAAGAACGCATCGACCTGTTCGGGATTGTATCCCTTCACGTCGGGCGTGAACTTTTTGTCCAAGATGGTTTTGACGCTTAATTCTATTCTGTCATTCATAATTCGGCCTCTTCGATTATATCGAAGTGAGGGCTCTTCTTCAATGAAAGAGGAACTCATTTCCTCGAAAAGTGTTTTCGGTGGTAGAATTGCCGTAATGAAAGCACTCCGCAAGGCTTTAAAAGACAAGCGAGTTCTGGTCTTCCTCGACCTCGAAGGCACCCAATTCACTCACGAGATGATCGAGATCGGGGCCTATATGGCTTTTCTCGATGACGACCTACGAATCAAGAAGTTTGAAAAGGGCTTTTCCGCTTACGTCAAAGCCACTAATCCAATTGGTCGCGTCGTCGAAAACATGACGGGTATCACGGAAGCCATCCTCAAGAAAAAAGGCGTCAGTTTCCCGGCCGCCATGACCCTGTTTCAGAAGTACCTCAAGAAGAACAAAAAAGACTGCATTTTCGTCACCTTCGGGAACCACGATCTCAAGATCATCAGTCAAAGCGTCTATTACTCCGGCGACGCGAGCAAAGAGTTCGCCCGCCTCATCAACAAGCAATATCTCGATTTCTCCGCCTTCCTTTCCACCTACATCAAAGATGCCAACGGAAACCCCTATTCTTTGACGAATTATTTAAAAGTTTTCGGAGTTCCCTTTGAGGGCAAAGCCCATGGCGCCATGGCCGATGCCTACAATCTCATGGAACTCTATTCCACCTTCCTTGCCCATTCCGAAATTGTCGAGGCCGAATACAAGAAGGTCCTCGAGAGCATGCATCATCTACCCTCGCCCATCGGCGCGGTTCTTAAAGCTCTGAACGCGGGCCAAATCGTGACCCCCGATGTATGGGAACAAGCCGTCAAGGATGCGGTCGCATGATGGTTCGCTATCCGAATGGCCAAACTTACGTCCCGGCCGAGAAAAAAGCGAAAAAGAAGATCCTGAGCGCGGCTAATCGCGGCATGGGTTTTGAAAAAGACATCAACGACACGAACGCCTACTATCTCGAGAAGGGTCTGGCGTTAATATACAAGCGTCCCACCCCCATCAATATCGTCAAAGTGGACTATAGCCACGGAGCCAAAATCACCCAGGCCTATTTCGAATGCCAAAGCACGACCGATTATAACGGCGTTTTCCAAGGCCGCTATTTGGATTTCGAGGCAAAAACTACACGGAGCAAAAGCTCCTTTCCGTTGAACAACATACCTCCTCAGCAGGTGGTCCACTTGCGCAATGTCCAAAAACAAGGCGGCATCGCTTTTTTCATCATCAACTGGTACGCCAAAAACGAGACGTATGTCCTCGATGCCGCCTACGTTTGCGACTTCTACGAGGAAAAGCCCCGGAAATCCATCCCCTATGAGGAATGCAAAGCCCATGGCCATTTGGTCACCGAAGGCTTTCGTCCCCGTTACGACTATTTGCCTTTGGTCGAAAAGTTCTTCTTAAAGTAGGGACACGTTTCGCTAAGACCACAAGAGCCGCAATTCGGCACGCGGGCGTGGCAGACGGTCCGCCCAAACTCGATCAAAGCGTGGTGCAAGAAAATCCAATCTTCGGGCGAAAAGTCTTTTTCTAACCGCCCCTCGATAACGTCAGGGGCATCGATTCTTTTCGCATAGCCAAGACGCGTGGCCACGCGTTTGATGTGGGTGTCCACCGGGATGGCGGGAATGTCATATCGTTCGGCCAAAAACACGCCGGAGGTTTTCTTGCCAACGCCCGGGAGTTTCATCAACTCCGCTCTGTCGTGCGGAATCTCCCCCGCTGACGTTTCCACGATCTCCGTGGCAAGGGCGATCAGATTTTTGGCTTTGCTATGGTATAAGCCCAAGGAATGAAGGATCTCTTCCACTTCCGCGACGGGGGCTTCGGACATCAAAAGAGGAGTCGGAAATCTCCGAAAGAGCTCTGGGGTAACGGCATTGACTGCCGAATCCGTGGTCTGAGCGCTTAAGACGATGGCGCAGAGGCACTCGAAATCAGAATGAAAATCTAGAGCGCATTTCGCCTCCGGGAATTCTTGCCGCAAAAAGGAAAGAACGGTCTTACTTGGCGCCTTTGTCATCGTCCCCGCCCCACATCTGTTTGGCTAAGGCTAACGTTTTTTCTATGTCTTTGTCCCAGCTGGCTTTGACCCCGGTGGCCCCTTCTTTGGCCACGTCGTCGGCCGCCCGTTTGGCGCGGAGGCACTTATCGACGGCCCGGAGGTTTTTCTTGTTTTGGCGGAGGGAATCGAGGAAGGCGTTCGAAATCTCCTCATCCGTATAGCCGCTGTCGAGCCATTCGCCGATCGTTTGGTTTTCAAGAGGCGAGAGAGTCCTGTTAAGCTTGCCTTCAAAGAGGGCGACAAGTTTCGAGATGCGGCCATTTCTCTCCTCGCTCATGAGGTTGGCCTGATCGCGTTGCAGGGTCTTTTGGAAGATAGAGTAAGTTTTGTTGATCAAAGGCTCTAAGGAAGTCTTCATTTTCCCGGAGGAGGTGTCGTAGACCAAATAGCCTTTGTTAACTAAAGAGACGATGATTTCGTCGATTTTAGAGGTTTTGAAGGTCATCTTGAGGGCCAGGTTATCGGCAGTCACCAAAGAGTTGCCTTGCTCAAGCAAATGGTCAATGGAAAGAATCACGGCGAGCTCGTCTTCGGTGAGCCCCATTTTCTTGTAGGAATCGATCAGGACGTAACGGAAGTTAACGGCCGACATCAGGGAACTTTGGGTCATGGGGTTATTTTACACTGGAAAGGAGCTTTCGTTGCTCTTCTTTTATCTTCTCGGGTTTCAGTTCTTTTAGCAGTCCACGGTTTCTTTCGAGGGCGGCTTTGCTTTTCTCCTCGATCTCGAAGCCAAGGATTTTGGAAAACCGTTCAGCCCGTAACAAGCGAAGAGGGTCTTCGCGAAGCCGGGTATCGGGGTCTCCGATGAAGCGGATAAGGCCTTTTTGGAGGTCGTCATGGCCCCCACAAAAATCTAAGAGATGGTACTCCTCATCGAGATATAAGGCGTTAATCGTGAAGTCTCGGCGGCGGAAATCGAGGGCAGGATCTTTGACGAACGTGATCTTGGAAGGATGGCGGAAATCCTTATAGGCCCCTTCAACGCGCAGGGTCGTGATGTCCACTTCCTCGCCGTTACGCATCAGGCGGATGGAACCGTACTTGGCGAAGGCATAGGACGCTTCCGGGAGGAAGTCCTTCTCTTCCTCAGGCCGGGCGTCGGTCGCGAAGTCATGATCGGTGTATGGGCGTCCTAAAAGCAGATCCCGGACGGAACCACCGACCAAATAGAGGCGGTAACCGTGGGCGCGATAGAGGACTTTAAGTTGATCAAAGAGGGCGTCTTTCATGTAGAAACAAGTTTAGCATAAGAAAAACCCCACCGAAGTGGGGTTTCGTTAGCTAATGGAGACGAAGCTTAGTTAAGCTTGTCTTTCAGAGCCTTGCTGACCTTGAAGGAGACCGAGGCACTGGCAGGGATTTTGATCTTCTGCTGAGTGGCGGGGTTGGTTCCCTCACGAGCGGCGCGATGCTTCTTCTCAAAAATGCCAAATCCAGAGAGCTTGACTTCCTCGCCTTTGACGAGAGCAGCCTCAATCACTTCGAGGGCGGCGTCGATAGCGGCTTCGGCATCTCTCTTCGAGATCTCGGCCTTCTCGGCAACTTCTACGACTAATTCAGCTTTGTTCATGGATATTTCCTCCTGTGCTAAATCGGTTATCTCTAAACTAGCACCGCATCTAGGCTTTTGCAACTTCTTTCACTTTCATGGCCTCTTGGAAACCCGACGATTAAGGGAGAGAGGATTCTTCCGTTAACGTCGTTAATTACCATAAAATAATCCACTCTATGCCATACGAAAAAATGGTTTATCCCTATGTATCGCTCCTATTCGCCCTTTGTAAAAAACGCCGATTAAGCAGAAAAAAGAAGGGAAACCAATCAAAAAGAAAAGAAAACAAGACCGCATCGAAAGATTTCTAGACTGGCGTTTTCTAACGTGGCGAAATCTACTATTTACGAATTCGATAGACGATATTGACGGGGCTTCCGGAAAAATCGTAGGCCTCCCGGAGCTTATTCTCGAGGTAGCGGGTATAGCTAAAGTGGACGAAAGAGGGATTGTTGCAGAACATCACGAAAGTCGGCGGGCAGACGGCCACTTGGTTGGCAAAGACGATCTTTAGCCGCCCGTGGTTGAACTCCGGAGTGGGGTTCATGAGTTGGGCGTCCATGACGAGGCGGTTCAGGACCGAGGTGTTGATTCGGCGGTTATAGCCGTCGAAGGCCGCGGTGATGGCTGGAAGGATCTTATCGATGCCCGATCCCGTCAAAGCGGAAGTGTAGACGATGCTGGCATAATCGAGAAATTTGACGTTGGCGCGCAGCTTCTCCGTGAATTCTTTCTGGGCTTCGGGGCCTTTGGCGGCCAAATCCCATTTATTCACCACGATGACGATGGCTTTTTTGGCGTCCATGGCGTAGCCCACGACGTGTTTGTCTTGCTCGATGAGGCCTTCATTGGCGTCGAGGACGAGAACGGCCACGGCCGAACGGTCGATGGCGGCAAGAGCCCTGAGGGCGGCGTACTTGTCCACCGCTTCATAGAGTCTGCCCCGCTTCACGAGGCCGGCGGTGTCGATGACGACGTAATGGCGGCCGTCTTTTTCAAAGGAAGAGTCGACGGAATCGCGGGTAGTGCCCGCCACGGAACTGACGATCGTTCTTTCTTTCCCGAGGAGGCGGTTCGACAAAGAACTCTTTCCGACGTTGGGGCGGCCGATAAGGCAAAAGGACACGGCGTCGCCATAATTCGGCATTTCCTTTTCCGGAAGTTTCTTGATGATGGCGTCTAGGACGTCGCCAACGCCGATGCCGTGAGCCCCTGATAAGGGGAACGGATCGCCGAATCCGAGCGAATAGAATTCGGATTGATCGCCGATCTCGTTGATGTTGTCGATTTTGTTAACGCCTAGAAGCACCGGTTTATTGCTGCGATAAAGCAGTTTGGCGATGAAGTTATCGTCGCCCGTCAAACCCGTTTTGCCATCCACCAAAAAGAGGATGACGTCGGCTTCCTCGAGAGCAATTTCCACCTGGGCCCGGATCTCTTCTTGAAAGGGGGCGTTTTTGAGCTGAATTCCGCCGGTGTCGATGACGGTAAAATCCTTGGTCAGCCACGTGGCTTTGGCGTACAGGCGGTCGCGGGTGATGCCCCGCTCCTCCTCCACGATGGAACGCCGCTCGCCGACGATACGGTTAAAAATCGTTGATTTACCAACGGAGGGGGCGCCAACAATAGCCAAAGTTCCTAGTGACATGGGATTACGATTCCTGTTTTATCGTGAATTACTTTCAAAACGGCATCGACGGCCTGCTCGACGGTCATGAACGAAGTATCGATGAGGACGCTGTCGACGGCCGGCTTCAGGGGAGCGAATTCCCGGTGGGAGTCGATGTAGTCGCGATTGCGGACATCTTCCTCCACCTGCTTAAGGGTGGTGTTGATGCCTTTCGAGAGGTTTTCTTCGTAACGGCGGACGGCCCTGGTCTCAACAGTGGCGATCTGGTAAATCTTGACGTTGGCGGCCGGCAGAACGTAAGTGCCGATATCGCGGCCATCCATCACGACGGATTTCTTTTGCGACATGGCCCGCTGCATCTCGACGAGGGCCAAACGGATCGGCTTCATCGCGGCGATATAGGAGACGTTGCCGGAAACCAAAGGCTCCCGGATGACTTTGGTAACGTCTTCTTCGTTGCAGATCACGCGGCCATCCGGCAAAAGTTCGATTTGCATGCCAGGCAGCAAAGTGATCGACTGTTCTTCGTTTTTCGGATCGAGGCCTTTTTTGATGACCGCCCACGTCACGGCGCGGTACATGGCGCCCGTATCAATATAGGTAAAGCCAAGAAGAGCGGCGACCCGTTTGGCAACCGTGCTTTTTCCAGCGGCAGCCGGGCCGTCAATTGCGACCGAGATAAGTTGTTGTTCCATGTTCTTTATTTTAAGCCCCTTGCACCCAATAAAACCACAAGAGGGCGAAACCGGCGATGGCCAAAACCAGCAGTGCGAGTTTCGCGATCAGCCATTGCCCCCTGCGTTTTTCGTAAACCGCGAACGGAGTGGCCTTTTTCTGTAAAGGCACAGCCGTGGCCACATCGGTTCGGATGGCGTTCTTGCTTTTCGGCAAGGAATCCATGAAGGAAAGGTCACTGTCGCCCATAGGGCTGCCCAAACGTTTGACCGTCGGGAAGCTTTTGCTGGGCATGGCGGTAATCTTCCCACGATAATGGGACCATTTCTCCATACGTGTTCTCATAACGGTCATATTCTACCCTCCCGAAGGGAAGAAGCGAACTGTGAAATGAAAAAGTTGCATTGAAGTCAGGGCCGTTTAACCCTATAATCCATTTGTGCCATATTGGAGGACAAATCAATGGCTAAAAAAGTTAAGGTAATTAAAGATCTTTGCATCGGTTGCGGCCTTTGCGTCGGAACCCTTCCCAGCGTTTTCGAGTTCGGAGATGACGGCAAAGCCCAAGCCACCGCTGGTCCGGTCACGGACGAAGCCGCCGCTGACGAGGCAATCGCCAATTGCCCGGCCGGCGCCATCGTCGAAGACAAGTAGTTTGTCGCAAACAAAAGCAAGTCGACCCATAAGGTTGGCTTGCTTTTTTATTCCTTGCAGACGGGTCGATCAAAATGAAGAAGTTTGTGGATGCTCCGATAGACGATAAAAGTCACAAAGATAACAGCAACGTCCTTAATGAGATTAAGGGGCACAACAGCCAGGGCGGCATAGGTCCAGCCAAGATCGGTGATGGCGGGGTTGGCCAGCTGGCAAACATACAGTAAGCCTTCCTTGGTGAACCCCATCACGTAGATGTAGAACGGGAGCATGGCATAGACGTTCAGGACGGCGGAAACGATGAGTTGAAGAACGAGGGAAACGGCAAAGCCGATGGCGACTCCCTGTAGGTTCCTTTTCCGTTGGTAAATGATTGCCGCTGGCACGACGAAAGCGGTCGAAAAGACGAGATCGGAAAGCTCTCCAACCCACATGGTGCTGGTAAAGGGCAACTTCATGATGGTCTTAATGACAATGACTGCAAATCCCGCCCCAGGACCATAGGCGAAACCGGCGATGAAGGCCGGAATTTCGTCAAAATGGAGAGCCAAAAAGCCGGGAAGAAACGGAAGATGGATCTGAAAAACGTCCACCACGTAAAGGATGGAGGAAATCGCTCCAAAAATGGCAACCCTCGTCATAAAGCGAACTCGATCAAAATTGCGTTTCTCGGTTTGGGAGAAATAGACCTTGACGGAAAGAAAAACCAAAACAAAAAAAGCGATCAAAGTAATCCAGTTTCTTGTTTCGTTTGTCATAAGAAATAAAAATCCCCCAACTCTCGCGCCTCGGGGGACAAAGAATACACTCTACTTCTCACATCCGGACTTTACCGTTGGCGCCGGAATCACACCGGCTCTTGCTTGATCAATATCAAGCTCGCGGGCTTTACCGCCAGTCGACGTAATTATCGTCGCCCTGAAGCTGACTTCATTATAGTCGGCTTCCAAGCGGACGCAACAAGAACCCGAAAGTTTACTTTTTGCCGAGAAGTTTCTCCACGAACGCGCTCTTTTCCTCCGGAGTCTCGAAAGAAATGGAGATCGAAGTCCGGCGATCGGCCACCGCCACAGCCCGCAAAACCTTCTTGAGGGTCTCGGCTTCCGTTTCGGCGAGTTGAGGCAAAGAGGCGTATTGCTTAGCCAGCACTTCGGTATCTCGCACGGAAAGATGCTCTCGGTGGATCAGTTCGCAAACCCTTTCGATTTCCTCATCGGAAAGGGAGGCGATGGCTTTGGCGTGCCCATAAGAAAGTTTGTCGAGGCAAATGTCCGTAATGATATGATCCGGGAGTTTAAGGATTCTCATCGTGTTGGCCACTTGGCTTCGGCTTTGATGGGACAAATTTGCCAAGGTCTGTGGGGAATAACTGAATTTCTGGATAAGAGACTGATAGACGAGGGCCATTTCCACGACGTTGCCGTTTCGCTGGTCCCTCGTATCGGCCAAAAGCATAAGGAGAGTCTCCTCATCACCAACATCGGCCACCACGCAGTTGACGCTCAAAAGTCCCGCTTTTTTCGCCCCATAGAAACGCTTTCGTCCCAAAATCAGTTCGTAATGGCCACCAGAAGGCCGAACCACCAAGGGATTCCATAAACCTTTTTCGTTGATAGATTTGGCGACTTGATCGACCGTGGTCTCGGGAAGGCGCACGCGCTTAACAAAAGAGTTGTCATCGATGACGGAGAGAGGAAGGGTCCGACCAGTTTTGGTTTGGAACTCTTTTTCGATTTCGGCGATAACGTCGTTTTTGGAAAATTTCCTGACAAGGTCAGAAAGATCGTCTTTCACAAAACGTTTATTGCTTTTGCTGGTCATGGTCCAAAACCTCACGAGCTAGCGCGGAATAAGCCATGGCGCCTTGAGAGGTTGGACGCCACCGTCCGACCGGCAAACCTTTGGCCGAGCTTTCAGGAAGGGAAATGTTTCTCGGAATGGCCGTCATGAAAGTGTTCTCTTTGAAGAGCCCGCGAACCTGCGTCGAAACTTCCGTGGCCAACAAGGTTCGGGGGTCGTACATGGTTAAGAGAAATCCTTCGATGCGAAGGTTGGAATTGAAATCGCGTTGGACTTTGGTGATGGTCGAGAGGATGGCGGCCAGGGCCTCCATCGCAAAATACTCGCATTGAACGGGGATGATGACCCCAGTGGAGGCGGTTAAGGCATTAAGACTTAAGAGGCCAAGAGAAGGAGGGCAATCAATGATAATGTAGTCATATGATTGCCTCAGCTTAGAAAGGCAAAACGCAAGAAGACGAAAGGGCTCGGGTGAGGGGTTGTTCTGCAAATAGGCATCAAGTGAGGCGAGCTTCAAGTTACTGGGGATAATCGAAAGCCCCTCTTCGGTGGTAGGAAGAATGCAATCGTTGATGTCCGCTTTGGCCGTCAGGGCGTCAAAAATGGTTCGCCGTAAAAGGGTAACGTCGTTTCCTAGACCCCGCCCGGCGTTGCCTTGTGAGTCAAAATCAACCAGCAAAACCTTCTGATGCTGTTTGGCCAAGGCGGCCGAAAGGTTAATGGCGGTCGTGGTTTTGCCCACCCCACCTTTTTGGTTGGCGATTGAGATAACTTGACTCATGAAATCAGTGTACTCTCGTGAAACATTTATTTAAAGTTTCACACAAGCGGTTTTTTCATAATCGTGGCCCAAGGCCTCGGATAGCAAACGGAAGTCTTGTTGGCTTTTTGGAAGAAAAAGTTTTGTCTCATACCCAAACCATCGGGAAGTTCTTCCGTTTGAACAGATTTCACAATGAGACCCAACTTGTTGATTTCTTTTCCAGTTTTATTAAATTCATCTTGGCCTTTGGAGCCTTTCATAGCCAGAAAAATCCCGCCAACCTTCACTAAGGGGGCCCCGATTTCGAGAAGGATTCCCATGGGGGCTAACGCCCGGGCGGCGACGAGGTCGAAGAACTCGCGCTCTTTCATTTCCTCGCAACGTTTGTTGATGATTCTCACGTTCTTGAGACCGCAGGCGTCTATCACCGCTTGCAAAAACGCACATTTTTTTGTGGTTGCCTCAACGAGAGTGACTTGGCAGGCGTGGAAAACGATGGCCCAAACCAAACCGGGGAAGCCGGCCCCGGTTCCTAAATCTGCCACCGTTTTCCCGTCGAGGGAAAGCGTTTGGCACGGAACCAAGCAATCATAGAAATGCTTTTCAATCACCTGAGACTCTTCGGTGATGGCGGTTAGGTTGAACTTCTCATTCCACTCAAGGAGCAAAGAAGCAAATTTTTGGAGGTTTTTGACTTCCTCGTCATTCAAAACGATAGCGGGTTTCAAGCGGTCGACCATTTGGCTGTAGGTCATAGCAAACCTTTCTTGCGGAGGGTCAGAATGAGAATCGAAATGTCGGCCGGATTCACTCCACTAATACGGCTGGCCTGCCCAATCGTCAGCGGTTGAACCGCATTGAGCTTTTGGCGGGCCTCCAAGGCGAGGCCGTCAACCTTCGTATAGTCTACTCCAACGGGGAGCTTTATATTCTCCAATTTACGGGTTTCGGCGGCATCACGAAGTTCTTTGGCGATGTAGCCTTCATATTTGACCTTCGTCTCGAGGGCAAGAAGGTCACCTTCGGAAAACTTAAAGCCCTGCAATTCGGGCATAAATTTCGAAATATCTCGGTAAAACAGGCCTGGACACTTCAATAGGTCGATGCCCTTATGGCCTTCCATCGTATCGACAAAACCGTTTTTGATAAGGTAGGCAGCGCAGCCTTTTTTATCACTGATGTTTGTGGTCTCCATCACATGGATGGCTTCATCGATGTCGTTGTATTTTTTTGTAAAAGTCTCAAACCGTTCGTCGCTGATCAATCCCACCCGATGACCATGAGGAGTAAGTCGGAGATCGGCGTTGTCGTGCCGCAAAAGCAAACGGTATTCAGCCCGGCTGGACATAAGGCGATAGGGCTCTTCCGTTCCTTTCGTCACGAGGTCATCAATCATGACCCCAATATAGCTTTCATCACGACGGAGAATCAAAGGCTCCTCGCCCTTGATTTTTAGAGAAGCGTTGATTCCGGCCAGAAGACCTAATCCAGCAGCCTCTTCGTAACCCGAGGTCCCACAAATTTGACCCGCTCCATATAATCCTTCGTATTTTTTTGTCTCGAGTGTCGGGCGGAATTGAAGGGGTTTCACCGCATCATATTCAATCTGGTAGGACCACTTGAGGATCTCCGCGTGCTCCAGGCCTGGCAGAGAATGAACCAAACGTTCCTGAATATCATGGGAAAAACCAGTCGAGAAACCTTGAAGGTAAATCGATTCCCCAAACTCAGTTTCCGGTTCGAGGAACAATTGATGACGGGGTTTATCGGCAAAACGAACGACCTTGCTCTCAATGGAGGGGCAATAACGAGGGCCCACTCCTTTGATCACTCCATTGAAAACCGCCGATTTATCCAAGTTTTGGCGGATAATGTTCAAAGTGTCGGGAGATGTATAGAGCAAATAGCAAGGCAGTTGTTTCTCGAGAGGGGTGAACTCTTTCGTCAGGAAGGAAAAAGCCAGTTCCCCGTTCTGACCCAACTGAATTTCTGTTCTTGAGAAGTCGATGGAGCTCTTTTTGATGCGTGGAGGCGTCCCGGTTTTGAGGCGAAAGATCTCGAGGCCCATCTCTTGCAGGCAACGACTGAGTCCTTGGGAAGAGTGTTCTCCGTCGGGTCCTCCTGGATGGACTTCCGTCCCGGAGATAATCGTGCTTTCCATGTAGGTTCCCGTCGTGATAATGACGGATTTACCAGTGATTTCTTCATTTCCACCTGTGAGGATTCCGTAAACTTTCCGTTCATCGAAAAGAAGTCGTTTGACTTCGCATTCTTTAACGGTTAGTCCCGGAATGGCGAGAACGAGTGACTGCATATAAGCCGGATAGCCATATTTATCCACTTGCGCTCGCAAGCATTGCACCCCAGGGCCTTTGGCTGTGTTCAACATTTTAATTTGGAGCGGATGATGATCGGCCGCGACACCCATCATCCCGCCGAGGGCGTCAATCTCGCGAACGACAATGCCTTTGGCGGAACCGCCAATATGGGGGTTGCAGGGAGTATTCGCCATCATCTTGATGTTAAGAGTACACAAAAGCGTCTTCATGCCCATGTGAGCTGCCGCACATGCGGCTTCCACACCGGCGTGGCCACCACCAACTACAATGACATCGTAATCCATAATGTAGTTAAATTATTTACCCGATTGCGTCGCTCATATCCAGTTTGATCAACTGGTTGAGTTCAACGGCGTATTCCATTGGCAATTCGCGAGAGAAGGGCTCTATGAAACCCATGACAATCATTTGGGTGGCATCAGCTTCCGAAATTCCCCGACTCATAAGGTAAAAAAGCTCCTCTTCGTTGATTTTTGAAACGGTAGCCTCATGTTCGATATAGGAAGAAGAGTTATTTATTTCGTTGGTCGGAATTGTATCGCTAAAGCTCTTGTCGTCCAAAATCAAGGTGTCGCACTCGACATGAGACTGGGCGTTTTCCGCCCCCGGCTCAACCCTCACGGTGCCCCGATAGTTGGCGGTTCCGCCATTTTTCACGATGGATTTGGAGATAATCGTCGAAGAAGTGTTCTTTCCGATATGAATCATCCGAGCCCCGTTATCCTGAAATTGATTGGTTCCGCCAACGGCGATTGAAATGACGGATCCGCGAGCACCATCGCCTTTCAAAATGCAGGCGGGGTATTTCATGTTTCGCATGGAGCCAATGTTTCCATCGACCCACTCCATCAGGCCGTTTTCTTCTACTAAAGCCCTTTGGGTTACCAAATTTACGATGTTCGTACTCCAGTTTTGGACGGTCGTGTAACGACAATGGGCGTTTTTTAGCACCACGATCTCGACGACGGCGGCATGAAGCGACTCTTTGCTATAAATCGGAGCGGTGCATCCCTCGACGTAGTTAATTTCCGAGCCTTCGTCGACAATGATCAAAGTGCGCTCAAACTGCCCGGTTTTCTCGTTATTGATTCGAAAGTAGGATTGCAACGGCTTATCCAAATGGACGCCTTTCGGGACATAGATGAAACTTCCACCGCTCCAGACGGCGCCGTTCAGGGCGGCGAACTTATTGTCGGCAAAAGGGACCACGGTGCCAAAATACTTTTTCATGATCTCGGGGCAGGTTTGAAGAGCCATATCCGTGGAAAGGAAAATGACCCCTTTGCTTTGGACCTCTTCGAGCATGTTGTGATAGACAACCTCGCTCTCGTATTGGGTGGTAACGCCCGAGAGGTATTTCTGCTCAGCTTCGGGAATTCCAAGTTTATCAAAGGTTTTCTTGACGGCTTCCGGCACCTCTTTCCAATCGCTTCTCTCTTTCGAGGAAACGCCGGTGTAATAGGTGTAGGATGGAAAATCCAAAAACTTGAGATCCGGTCCGGATTTTGGTAGGGGCATCGCCTCAAAAGCCTTCAAGGCTTTTAGGCGGTATTCGAGCATCCAATCCGGTTCGTGCTTATGGGCGCTAATGGCCCGCACGACTTCCTCGTTCAAACCTTTACCCGTGGTGAAAAGAACCTGAGCATCGGTCTTGAAATCATACTTGTATGATTCATCGAGGAACTTGGTATCAGCCATGTTATTTCTCTTCCTTTTCGAGAAGTTCCTTTAAGGCCGTCCAACCCATGGTTGCGCAATGGATGCGGGCCGCCTGTTTTCCCGTGTGAAGGAAAACAATGGCCTCATCGAGAACGGAAGCGTCGAATTCTTTTTCCTCTATCATGGCCAAATACTGTTTGATGACATATTCAGCTTCCTGATAGGTCATCCCGATAACCCGGTCACAGAGAATATCGGTGCTGGCCGAAGAAATCGTGCAGGCGACACCGTCCCAACGCGCATCGAGAACCTTACCGTCTTTCGCTAAAAGGTAGAGCTCGAAATCGTCGATGCAGTTTGAACTCGAAGCGTGTAACGAAACATAGCCATCGCCTTCGGGCTTACTCTTGTGCCGGGGGTTTTGGTAATGGTCCATGATAATCGCTCTCATCATTTGAGGAGTTATTTCAATTGAAGTAGGCATCCAAGAACTCCTTTCCATGCCGCACGGCGTCCACCAGTGCGTCAATGTCTTCTTTAGTGGTGTAGATGTAGAAGCTCGCGCGAACTGTCGCCACTACTTTAAGGTAATCGATGAGGATCTTGGCACAATGTTGTCCGCTCCGGCAGGCGATTCCGCGGCTGTTGAGAAAACTCGCCGCGTCTTGAGCGAAAACGTCTTTGATGTTGAAGGTTACGATTCCGGCTTCGGACTTTGGATTGTAGACGATGGCATTGCCGGTTTTTTCTAGCTCGGAAACAGCATAACGTTTCAAGGCTTCTTCATAGGCGTTGATGTTATCCATCCCAATATTCATCACGTATTCGATGGCGGCCTTTAAGCCAAGAATCCCTTCGATGTTTTGCGTTCCGGCTTCGAAGCGAAGCGGGGGCTCAAGGTAAGCGACGTCACCGCACATGTCGAATTTGGCGTTCATGCCACCACCCGTCATGAAAGGATCGGTTTTGGAGAGCAGGTCGAACTTGCCATACAAAACGCCGATTCCGGTCGGACCGCAGATTTTATGCCCGCTGAAGGAAAGGAAATCGCAATCGAGATCCTGAACATCCGTCGGAACATGAGGAACGCTTTGCGCGCCGTCGAGAACCAAAATGGCGCCGTGTTCGTGAGCGATTTTGGATAATTCTTTGACTGGGGCAATATAACCGAGGACGTTGGTGACATGGGCAATGGCGACGATTTTTGTCCGCTCAGTGATGACGGCGGAAAGATTTTCCGGGGTTAGCCGACCTTCTTCGTCAAGAGGAATGAATTTGATGACGGCTCCGGTCATTTCGCTCACCTTGTACCAAGGAAGGACGTTGGAGGCGTGCTCAGCTTGGGTCAGTAAAATCTCGTCGCCTTTTTTGAGGTATTTCGCTCCCCAACCAAAAGCTACGAGGTTAATGGAGGCGGTTGTACCGGAAGAAAAAACCACTTCCTCGGGACGGCAGTTGATGAATCTCCCAACCGTTTGTCTCGTCTCGAGGATTTTTTGATCGATGTTAAAGCAAAGATCGTAATCCCCTCGATGGCTATTAGATGTTTCGCTCTCGTAATAAGCCTTTACCGCGTCAAGGACACAATCGGGCTTAAAAGTGGTCGAAGCATTGTCCAGCCACACCAAAGGCTTTCCCTGCATCTTGATTCGATTGCGATACATTGGAAAATCGTTTCTAATTTTGTATGGGTCAATCATGTCTAGATTCCTCCTTCGATGGCTTTTTCGATTCTCTCAATCACTGAAGCGTCAACGAAAAAATTTTCGATGGGCCGCAAATAGCCCAAAGTAATAAGACGCTTGGCCTCTTCTTCGCTGATGCCGCGACTCTCCAAATAGAAGAGATGAGCGGAATTAAGCCTTCCCACTACGGCGGCGTGACTTGCTTCGACGTCGTTCTCGCCAATGCGAAGGATAGGACTTGCTCTTCCAAAAGCCTTTGGATCGAAAACGATGATTTTGGACTCTTGACGGGTTTTAGTTTTGTGCGAACCCTGACGAATTTCGCTCACGCCGGCAAAGAATAGCCTTCCATTGTCGCGAGCGATCCCGTAATTGCTCATCAAGGCTTCCGTGTGGGGAACCTCATGAAACACCGAAGTGTCGAAATGCTTCTCCGACGATCCGTTATTGAGGGAGGCCAAAGACCAGTGGCATTTTGCGCCTTCTCCGATTAAATGAATGTTGAGGATAAAACGCCCGTTACCGCGCGAAAAGTCGGCAAAAGCCCCCTCAAATGACCCATTAGAGAGAACCTTTATATCTATTGTTCGGTCACTAAAATCCTTAAAAGAAACTATATTTAAATGGACGTTCTCGCCCTCGTTAACCGTATAAGTTAATGAGGTTGGAATGTCATCCACGTAAACGATTCTCTTTTCCAGACTATTTTTTTCCATTATTCAATCTTTCTTTTGTCGCGCATGACCCAATGGAAAGGGTGTTCATCGGACCGCCTTCTTCTTTTTCGATTTCGATGCCTAGCTCGTCTTTGATCCATTCGTAACCATCGGCGTCGATCCGAGAGATGATCTCAGGCCCCCCTTCGACCGCGATGCGACCGTTAATGAGAACCGCCGCCTTAGTTGGATGAACCATGTTATAGAGTCTGGCATAGTGGCTAATTATCAAAAAGCCAGCTCCTCTTTTTTGCTCTTTTTCGATAGCCTCTGCGACGATTTGCATAGCGTCAACGTCAAGACCTGAATCTATCTCGTCTAACATGGCGATTTTTGGTTGAAGCAGGCGCATCTGCAGTATTTCATTTCGCTTCTTTTCGCCACCAGAAAATCCTTCGTTCAAATTCCTTTTCGACATTTCGAAAGGGATCCCCATATCTTTATAGGCATTTTGAAGCGCGTTATAGAACTCAAAAAGCGACATAGGTTTTTGACGATGAGCATTCATGGCGGACTTAAGAAAATCAGCGCTATTTAAACCTGGTATCTCGCTCGGATATTGCATGGCAAGAAAAATTCCAGCCTTGCTTCGCAGATCGGGTGTCATTTTCAAGAGGTCCTGACCATCTAGTTGAATGCCTCCTCCCGTGACTTGGAAAGCGGGGTTACCCATAATCGCAGCCAGCAAAGTGCTCTTGCCATGTCCGTTCGGTCCAAGCAAAGCGAGCGTTTCTCCCTCATTGACAGTTAAAGTAACTCCTCGAAGGATTTTTTTGTCTTTAACAGCTACTTCAAGATTCTTAATTACGAGTTGTGACATCATTTGCTCCTAAAAGCACGCTTATTCTAGTACCCGGGGAGAAAGGGCGCAAACGATACGATAATTACAAGTTAATTAGAAATAGTTTTGCGTGCGCAGGCACACGTTAAGAAGTTGTTGCACCAATTCTCTTTAGAGAATAGACTTATCTCGCACCATTTTGAGCAAG